>MDSZ01130902.1_pt1 | contig 142463 bp, 138 predicted proteins | sample 811201 | NCBI WGS metagenome assembly MDSZ01 (sample SAMN05326647, study PRJNA326480) | marine metagenome | isolation source: seawater | place: Indian Ocean: North | collected 2010
CCTTACGCTACGCTTGAGTCACCACACATGGTGGCTAACGCATTGAAACCAAACCAGTGACTAACTCTCGAACTGGTACCATCATGTGGGGCAGGTCAATTCAACAATGGAAAAATTGCTGTATCCTCAGATGAGTTAGCCAATATGCTCCATATGAGCAAGGCTACCGTGTTCAGAGCATATAATGAACTTGAATATTACGGTTTCATAAAGTTGAGAAAGAAAGGACAATTTCTTGGGCGGCTTGCAAACGAATGGGAAATAACTTTTATACAATCAGAAGGGTATCATCCAACTCATGACTGGAAAGAAAAAAAGGCACGACTAAATTCTAAAAAATCCAAGCCAGAGGAAAACTCAATAATGGATAGCATATTAGATGATTATAAAGCTGAAATGCAGAACAAATCATCGGTACTAAAATGAATTTTTATATCCCTCACGGTTTCATTATAGTACTCATTAAAATATATTATGTCTACAATGATTTCATTATCGTACCCGTAAGTTACAACTTTTGTTTTTAAACCGTTTCATTATAGTACCGCATATATATAACCATGGGTTATTCTCAAAAGATGAATCTCTAACCTCTTTAGACAATAAATTGGAAAACAATAACCGCCTTAGCAAGATCAATAAGTTAAATAGCGATAGCGGTTAAAACCTCAAATATTGATAATTTTCACAAAACACCTACCAGCACCCTTCTCAACAGCATAAGATTGAAGAAAACCATGCCTTGATCTCATCACTTTGGATGAATATCTTGAGGGCTTGAGTGAGTTTGATATTAAATGGCGCACAAAAACAGCATGAAGCAAGATAAAACACAATTCGTTTGTAAACTGACAAAAAAGCAGGGGAAGGCCGTAAAATCGCATATAATTCCCTCATCTTTTTTTATGAGACAGGGTGATGCGCCTCCTCTGATAATGGCTACAGGTGAGAATGTGTTTCCTAAAAAATCACGGACAGGATTATACGATCAAGCCCTTGTCATTGAAGAGGGTGAAAAATATTTTGATGCACCGGATGACTACGCACATAAACTGCTTATTTCTGGGAGAGAGCAGCTACACCCTCTAATCGTGGAAGGTAAAGAAGTTGGACTTGGGCTTAATTCCTATGACTACGAAAAATTAAAGCTCTTTTTTCTTTCCGTTCTTTGGCGTGCTGCTGAAACGTCTTTAGGTCCATTCTCACGTGTAAAAATCGGGCCACACGCTTCTAAAATCAGACAAATGATATTGGATAATGATCCGGGATGTCCTGAGACTTATTCAGTAGTTTTGTTCAGGTTTGCAAAAGTTAAATCAATGAAAAAAGGGACAGTACTTTTTCCTTATCGTGAAAAATTATTAGGCTGTAATTGGTATCGTTTCTTTTTTTGTGAATACACGGCGCTTATAAAAGTTGATCAGAGAAAAACTCCTGATCCTTACAACCTGATGCAGCTCAATCCCAAAGAACCGTTGCAGATTTTTGACAGAGATTTGGCTAATACCCCAGAAGCAAAAATGATAAATACGATTTTGAAAGCTAATGATGACAAGTTGCCCCCTTGGTTTCAGGAAGCATCAAAAAACAAAAAGTGACTACTCTCTCCCGCAAATTAACCCAAAGCCTCATCAATCAGCTTTTTGTAATCTGCACCAATCAATTTAGAAATCTTCACAAATTCCAGCACATCAAGTCGGCGCTCATATGTTTCATATTTTGATACAAAGGACTGGTGCTTGCGTAGCTTTACAGCCAGCGCCTCCTGAGTCACGCCAGCATCCTTGCGGGCCTGTACCAAAGCCTGAATGAGTTTTTTGTATTCGTCCTGATGCTGCGATTTCACCGCTCTTTTCTTTCCTCTTGTAAAAGAACGGCTTCTTAATTAAACCTATTTTAGGATTATCCCAAAACAGGATATTTAAGGAGATAACATGAGAAATACCCTCATATTTTGTTTAGCTGTTTTTACGCTGGCCGGATGCACGTCCTCTGAGGAATGGCATGCGTCCACATGTCAGGATTTCGGCTTTCAACCCGGCACACCTCAATTCAATAAATGCGTAGCCGATGAAGAACGCAGGGCGTGGGAAATTGTAGGTGATAGCTGGGATTTAGGTACTGATACGCCAACATATACCACCTGCAATACCGCAGGCTCCACGACAAGATGCACAAGCTATTGAGGTCCCTGTGATTCTCTTGCAAGCTCTCATGGCTCGGGGGGGCGTTCTGGCGGTTGTGTGTGCCGTAACGATACAATTTCCGGCTATATACAAAACCATGAACGCCAGCAGACAAGAGCGCCAAGATAAAGGCTGGCTATTTCAGCACCCTCAGCTATTCCTTAGCTTTGCCCTGCTTGGTTGGGCCATCATTTATTACAATGGTGTGCATGCTGTCCTGTGGTTCATCCCGGATGATTGGGGCCAAGTTGGTGAGAATGGATGGCTCTCTTTCCGCTCACAAATTTCAGGCGTTATTTCAGGACTGTGTGTGACGCTGACTATTATGCGCATTTCATAACCTTAAACACAAAATAAAAATCTTTTTAACTTGAAATTAAACAAATTTAATGCATATTTCACCTTTAAAAGGATAATCACATGCTTGTTGAATTTAGCGTTTCAAACTACAGATCAGTTAATAAAGCTATCACGCTTTCATTCACAAGCGCCAAAGCGCCAATATCTAAGCGTGAACATAGCTGCATAGAAACAGGCTTCTCATCTGCACCTTACCTTAATGAAATTGCCGCCATCTGGGGAGCAAATGGCTCTGGAAAAACAAATATATTAAAAGCATTATCTTTTTTTAGATATTTTGTAAAAAATTCTTCTAAAAATATGCAATATGACGAAGATATTGACATTGATAATTTCGCATTCTCTACAAGATCACGTAACGATCCAAGCGAATTTGAAATTGTCTTTGTTTACGAAGGGTTTCTATATCAGTACGGCTTTGCCGTAGACAGAAAAAGAGTTTATGAAGAGTGGTTATATGCTACGCCTCAAGATAGTGAAAAGCAAAAACCACAACGATGGTTTGAAAGAGACCCAGATAACATAGAAAATTCTTATGTAAGACCTGAATTAAAAGGTCCAAAGGCTCAATGGAAATCTTTGACCAGAGACAATGCGTTATTTTTATCTACAGCGGTCCAAAACAATTCAAAAGATTTTCAAAAACCCTACGAATGGATTGATAACTTTTTAAGAATTATTGTAGAGCCATCATCAATGCCTCACGGATATAGCGCCAGCCAATTTGCAAATGGCCGCTTTCAAAAACAAATTAACAAGTTCATGAAAGATGTTGATCCACATATTCATAGCATACACACAGAAGAAATTGAGCTTGATCTTCTTAAAGATGCAGAGAATATATTTTCGGAGGAAATCAAAAAAGAATTTGCAAAAAAATTCAAAGATAAAAAGGGTTGGGAAGTATACACGATCCATATTGACGATAAAAATAAGCCGCACAAGCTCCACCTTGATCAAGAATCTGATGGTACACAAAGGCTATTCCGATTTGCCGGGCCAATTTTAGATACTCTTGAAAATGGATTTACACTAATTGTTGATGAACTTCATAACAGCCTGCACCCTTTGGTTATGAAAAGAATTATAGAGCTTTTCACTAACCCAAAAACTAACCCAAATGGAGCACAATTCATCTTCACCACACATGACATTGAAAGTATGGACATGTTGGATAACGATGAAATCTGGATCACTGACAAAGATCGCAATGGTCAAACAAAATTAAAATCCATTTCCGAATTCAAAGGTGAACGCTCAAATAAAATTTCCAAAAGATACATGAGTGGCCGCTACGGTGGTATTCCTAACATCGGGAGCCTTATTTCCGATGCCTAGAGAAAAGAAACGAAAATCACCGGAAGTTGGATACCAACCAAAAAAACGACAACCAAAAACAAACTTCCAGAGAAAAAACACAGAAACTAAAACCTCAAGAAATCGCATCCTTATTGTCTGCGAAGACAGCCTTTCTTCACCCCATTATTTTGATGCCATGATCAGAGACTACAATCTATCAGGTACAGACATAAGAATTTATGGTGAAGGAGGTAGCGCCCCTAGCTCTGTATATTCAGATGCTGAACGCATCTATAGAGAAGATGCTGAAAAATATGGAGAAGATAATACTTATGATAAAGTCTACTGTGTTTTTGACAAGGATCAACACGCTGATTACGATGACACCATTGAGAAATGTAAACAATCTACAAAAATAGATGCGATTACCTCTGTGCCTTGCTTTGAAGTGTGGTTATTATTCCATTTTATAGACTCAGAAAAACCTTTGGAGAATGGAGAAACAGCAACAAAAAAGTTAAAAGAGCACATCAAGAAATATGATAAAGCCAACCTAATCAACACCTATCACGATCAGTTAAAAAACAAAACAAACACAGCTATAAAAAATTCAGAAAGTGTAATGAAAAGAGTTACCAAAGCTGAAACCGACAACCCATCTTCTCACATTCATATACTTGTAAAACACCTTCAAAAGGAGGCAAAAAAAGTATAACGGGGGCAATAAAAGGGGCAGCATAAAAAATTGAATTATATTTATTGAATACATTCAAAACTCTATCCTTCAAATCCCATACCAGTACCGACCATTTTCTTCTCCACACATCTTCATAGATACTGGCAATTGTGTCTACGCAGCATAAACACGCGCGCACCCCTTCTACACCCGCGAATTTTGACGTAAGGCGTAAATGGTTTTGACATTGGCGGTAAAAATCAACAGCTCCATCAACAACGGGCCGATACTGCCCACCGCCATGTTATGAACCAGCCAGAGCGAGGTCGCGCACAAAGCGCATAACCGCATCGGTATTTTATTCAGATAGAAAAAGCCGATTGTGCTGATTATAGAACCGCATATTGGCAGCGCATCGGTCCAGCTTTGATACGAATAGACCCCGAAGGCGACATAGAACGCAATAAACAAAGGAGCCGCGTGTTTAACTTTGGCAAACAACGAACTGAAATTACGTATTCCGGTGATCAATGACGCCGCCGCCCCGCCGCCAGCGCCGAGCAGGAAAAAATGCACGCAAAGAACAAGTGACTGCGCCGTCAAAAACAGCTTTAGCCGGCGATCATCATGGCTTAAAAAAGCACGAACGCCCAAGGCAAGTGCAACAAAACCAAGTGCCTGAACAAGGATTATTTCAACAGAAATATCGGCCATGCGCACATCTTACAACAGGATGGAAAAAACCCTAGCATATTTCTTAGCCCTATACCCGTGTTAGGGTGCGGCAGGCATAAATTGATCATGGGTCGGTAAAGACATGATCGGATCACGATTATTTGCACGCTTTTCTGCGGCTTCTATCGATTCTTCCAGCAAACTCTGATAATTCGGCAAGGCATTATAATTAAAATACATCTTTAATTTGGCCATGTAATCACGATTTTTGTGCAAAAACTCATCGGCCCGTTCTTCAAGCCGCGCAATATTTTCCGGCGAACCATCATCCATATCGTCATTCGGGGCAGGCTTGTTTGGCGCATGGCGCCTTAAATCAATTTGCAGGCGGTGATAGCTCACATTATGTTCTTGGCGCATTTGCTGGTCCGTTGCCGATGTCGGGGTATCCATAAGCAGACTAACCAACCCGTTTTTTAACCACCCTGTCGTGCTCCAGTCACTATTTTTATCAGCATTAATCTGACGTTCGGTTTCACCTGTTCCAACAGAAACAATCAGAAAATCATGCGTATCCCCGAATATCCGCCTTGCCTCGGCCAAGGCCACCTGCGCCGGATTATTCGCCCACACACTGCCGTCAATCATATGATAAAGTTCCCCGTCCATGCTACGGATTCTATGAGGCGGGAAATAGGTCGGCGCCGCCGCGCTGCTCATCACAACATCAGAGAGCATAAAATCTTTCGAAGCATCGTAAACCAACCGCCCATCCAGCGGAGAAGTCATGCCCGCCGCTTCCCATGATTTAAACACCACCGGTTTGCGATTTTGAATATCATAGGCCGTAACCATAAGGCGGCTTTGTACCTCTGAAAGCATGGTGTCATTACAGGCATCATGCACAACCGATTGTAAATTTTGCGGGTCATATTTGCTGTCCCCCACCAAGCCATTGACGGTGCGCGCCGCGCGTAACACGCTGCGGTCAAAAATATCAGGCACGCGCTTTGTATAGACATCATCCAGGCGCTCTGCGCTCATTAACGCGCCGCCGCCTACATCCGACAAAACCGCCATATTTAATGCATTGGCGGAGGTCCCCACCATAAAGTGAAAATGTTTATGCAAGGGGCCGATATCTTTTTCAATATCACGGTAAATCCGCGTTGATATCTTACCCCGGCCGCCGCCGCCATCACCGGTTAAAATTCTAATTGTTCCCATGCGCCAGATTATACATAATCAATACGCGTCTGTCCAAATAAATTTATACGGAACGGGCAAAATCATTTAAAAACAACACCTTAAAGACCAGACAAATACAATACGCATTCCCTGTATAGGTAAAAAAACAAAACCGCCATAACAATAAGACGCCCACTAGCCCCTTTATTCGTCCAGATATAAATCCGTAATTAACGAGGCCCCGTCTTTGATATTATAGGAGGAAAAGTCATGCACACCTGCCTCACGCAGCACATCCTCATCAATATAAAAATGACCGCTGTGCTGGCGGGAATCCCGGCTTAGAATAACATGCGCGGCATCGGCCACGATATTTTCCGTTCTGCAATTTTCGGGCTTAATCTCCCCCAAATTGCGCAAAGCCGCCGTATAAATCAATGTGCGCGGCCATAGAGAATTACAGGCAATACCATCACCGGACAGCTCGGCAGCCAGGCCGATCGTGCACATGCTCATACCATATTTTGACATCGTATAGGCCAGATGGTTTTCAAACCACTTTGGCCGCATATCAATAGGCGGTGACAGGGTTAATATATGCGGATTATCGGATTGTTTCAGATACGGCAGAGCCTTTTGCGCCGTCATGAAAGTGCCGCGCACATTGATTTGATGCATCAAATCAAACCGCTTCATTGGCGTTTTACTGGTTCGGCTTAAAAATATCGCGCTGGCGTTATTCACCAGAATATCAATACCGCCAAAATGCGCCGCCGCTTTATCAACGGCATCACTGACCTGCGCTTCATCGCGGACATCCATTTTTACGGCAAGCCCGCGCCCCCCTGCATTTTCAATTTGTTCAACCGCGCTATGGATTGTACCGGATAATTGAGGATGCGGCTCATCGGTTTTTGCCGCGATTACAATATTGGCACCGTCAGCGGCCGCCCGCAGGGCAATGGCCAGACCGATACCGCGGCTGCCGCCCGTAATAAATATTGTTTTTTCTTTTAAATCTGCGCTCACATCTTCCCCTGTCGTGGCCAAAGCCAGTTTCTATTTAATGCAAACCAGACCCTCAAAACATAAATTACGATAGATCGGCATAATGTCTTTAAATCCTGCGCGCTCCAGCAATCCGCGATTCCCTTCACTTGAGAACGGCTCCATCGCGCCTTTCAGGCTGTTTGACTTGTTCATAATTTCTTCAGGGCTAAAGCCGTTTTCCAATTTAAAATTATGATACATATTGGTCATGATATCCTGAAAGCGCGCATCTGGCCCGCGCACTTTTTCAAACCAGACAAACGCCCCGCCCCAGTTCAATGTCTCGTATATTTTATCAATTAATTCCTGCCGGCTGCGCGGGGGTACGAACTGAATCACGTAATAGCTAACGATAAAATCTGATTTTTCATACGGGAACAATCTTACATCTTCATGATGCAATTCAATATTCTTGATGTCTTTACAATGTTCCTTGGCCTTGTTGATCATCGGCTCTTCACTGTCGATACCAATCCAGCGCATGTCCGGCTTATGCTCATTGTATTTCGCAAGTTTGCTCAATAGCTCGCCGGTAGATGTGCCAATTTCATAGGCCACGCTGTTTTTCAGACAGAAGAAATCACTCAGGCCACAAACAATTTTGTGCCCCTCTTCATAGCCAGGTACAGATTTTCTGACATGGCTAACGAATGTGTCACATACTTTTCCGCCAAAATTCCAATCCGCACGCTTTACTTCAATCTGGTTATCTACTTTCATCTATCTTTCCTTTAAACTGATCAATCACAAAAACCACCACCATTGCCGTCCATTCACTGGCCACGCTCATTGTTTTGTATTTGCTGCTGTAAAAGCCATTCCGTCAGCTCCCAATCAAAATGACAATCAATATCAAATGATCGTTTCTTGGGAACAACATAGGCACTTACCTTGGTGCCATACAGCACTTTGTTTCTTAGCACATAATCCGGCCTGAGAACATAAATCAGGCCGCATCTGCGGTATATAGCATTATAATCCTGCCGTAAAGTCCCCTCTTTCGAGGATGGAAACATCAGGCGCGCCTCATTGTCCTTCTCCAGCTCATAAAAGGTCGACAGGATCACCCCCTCTTCCGCCGTAACCGTAATCACCGTATCGGATTGCGTTTGCGCCATCAAATCCAGTGCGCCGGTTATATCATCGGCAATGCGCAATGGACATGTTGGTTGCAACAACGCAACGGCGTCATATTCGCGCCCGGCATCTTTCAGGCTTTGCACGGCATGAACAATGGCATCAATTTGTTTTGTATCATCACGGGCCAGCTCAGGCGGCCTCATAAACGGCACTTCCGCACCATAGGCTTTCGCAACATCCGCGATATTTTCATCATCGGTGGAAATGACAACATCGGCAATGTCAGGGCATTGTAAGGCCGCCTCTATCGACCATGCAATCAAAGGCTTTCCGCAAATATCCTTAATATTTTTGCCGGGCACACCTTTAGAACCGCCGCGCGCGCAGATTAACCCCAAAACCTTACCGAGCTTCGCCATGATTATCGCCCCCCTATTCCGTCACATCTTCATCCCGCAAAAGGCGCTCATGGCTGACATCCTGCGTCAGAGTTTTACCCACCAGACTTTGCAAACGTGAGGCGGGAAGACCTGTCCCCGGCTTTTTCAGGGTGATCATATCTTCGCTCAAAACCGTTCCTGCGGCTTGATCTTCTCTCAGCGCCAATGATTTTTGAAACAGGCCGCGTACAACGTTCAAATCTTTGCTCATTGCGTCTTTTTCAACCTTGTTATTCAACACCACATGCGCAACGTCACGGGCCTCACTCATCATTTTAAACCCCTCCGGCGTTAAAGACGACGATGTGTCGGGGCCGAACTGGCGGGGATGCAGACACAAATGCGTCTCAATCATATCGGCGCCCTTACTCATCGCAACAATCGGCACATACGGATTGGCGCTATGGTCTGACAGGCCCACGGGAATGCCATATTGTGTTGCAAAATCCTGCATAACATTTAATCCCGTTTCCTCTAGCGGGGTGGGATATTTGGTTGTGCATTGAAAAATACCGGCTGGGTTGCCCTGTTCTTGCACAAATTTTATCGCCTGATCAACTTCATCCATCGCACTCATCCCTGAACTCAGCAAAACCGGCTTTCCAGTGGCGCACATGGCCTCCAGCAAGGAAAAATTCAAAACCTCTCCGGAAGCGACCTTCCAGGCCGGCATACCAATGCGGTCCAACAAATCAATGGCCTTGTGGGAAAATGCGGAAGACAAGAACGTGATACCAACCTCATCAGCATGGTTCTTTAGCCCCTGCCATTGGTCCGGTTCAAATTCCATACGTTGCCAATACTCGTAACGGGTCTTGTCTTGCGGGAATATCCTGACCCGAAAATCTTCTTCACGGGTTGTTTCCTCGCGGGCAATATGTGTCTGAAATTTTACTGCATCGGCGCCGCAATCCTTGGCCAGATCGATAAAGGCATGCGCATACCCCAAAGAGCCATCATGCGCCTGTGCAATTTCCGCTATTAAATAAGATTTCTCGCCCGGCCCAACGGCGCGGCCATCAATACTAAATTTTGCGCTCATGCCAATACCTCGTTCATACGCTTTATCATGTAATTGGTCAGTTTGTTCAAGTCTTCATCTTCGCTGATGCGGCCATCCTGGAACGAATGACGCCCCGGTTTTTTTAGCAGATTCGAATACAAATCAATATCGACAGACCCCTCAATCAAGGCCGAGATAAACAGGACAATAGCATCCTTACTGTACTCATAGTCCGTCAAAAGGGCACGAATATCACCCGGCATATCAAAAAGATTCAGGCATTTTCGGGTCATTTTACCGGGAATGGCTTCGTATTTCGGGTGCCCCAAAATCAAAACGGGCTTGCCCATCATCACCGCTTCAAAGCCGATTGTCCCACTGATAATGCCGACAAATTCAGACGCATTCACCATGGGAATGGACGGCGCATGAACATCAGCCAGATATAAATTGGGTATTTCAAACAGGGCTTTATAATACGCATACGGGCGCAGCCCCATGGAACGCGGGTGTTCCTTCACCAACAACTTCATCCCGGCAGGAAGGCTGGCCGCCAGATTACGCAGTAATTCAATCTGATTTTTGTGATACGGGCGCCCCAAAACCTGTAACGATACTTCCGGTTCACTTTGCAGCGGAAAGAAACAGTATTTGCCTAGATCAGAGAGCTGATCCAATTTAATCACGCGGGGATGCGATGACAAACGCCATTTGATCCAGCGTTCCTTTAATGGTTGCAACACTTTCGTGTAAACCCAGGGCACCAAATACCCCGGGTCATGATGATCAGCGCGAATAACCGGATCTGCCAGTTTCAGCACCTCTTTCGCCGCCGCGGCCGGCAATGTTTTTATCGCGCCCACAACATCAAGCGCCCGGCCCGAGGCAATGGACTTATTCGCCCCTTCATACACGAGGCCCTTATTCGCAGCCTCGTCAATAATGGCATTGGCAATGCTGGTCGTTTCGGCGCTAAATGCATTCTTATCCATCAAATCATAAAAATGACGCGATGTACCGGACACAACATCATGCAGGGCAAAATAGTTTTTCACACGCGATGAATGTAACTGCAATGTCGGAATGCCCCTGCTTTTGGCAATCTCCAGCCCCAACATTTCACCAAATGTAACAGGGGTGAACCCGATAATAACATCTGGACGAATGCGCTCCATCAAATCATCAAAAGCCTTGATAAAATGATAGGCAATGGACCAGAGCTGTTCATCCGTAAAATGAACGCGGTAATCCTGGGTGTATTTGGATTTGCGCCCATAGATCAAACGACGGTCGGCAATAATGGCACTCCACACACTGGCGGGCGAAAGCGCGCTTTCTGCAATTTCCAGCTCCGCCTTATCATAAGGCTCCCGCAGGGCCTTGGCCACGATGTCCCATTCCTTGATAAAGGTCACATCATCCGCATGCGCCTTAACCACATCAGATGATTTATAGTGCTGCGCAAAGGAACAAAGCGCCCCGACCTGCCCCAAGGGAAAATCTGATTCGCGCAGTTTTTCAAGACTGCGGAGAAAGATATCAATACTGGCGCCTTGTGTCAGCGCAATCATCTGAATGGATTTTTGGGGTGTCGATTTTTTAGATGTGGTCATAAAGCGTGTACGGTGCCTGATTATTTACTCAACAAGGGCTTTAATATAGCCATTAAATTCTAGAATATTAAACCCTTTCTATCATGAATGGATCAACACTGGCAGAGAAAATGCGTGTTATCCCTGCCAAAATGCATTTTTGAGACAACAAGACGAGCCCAGCGCCTTTACATTTTATCACTATGTCCTGTATAACCCTAGTCACCGATATCGAATATATTTTATTTCTTATTGCAATAGCTTTATATTCTTGATTATTTTCGGACCGAACCAGACAAAAGGATAATATTGTGAATATGCAAGCCACACTTGTTTCCCAGGACATAATCGACAGATGCCCCTGCTTAAAAGATTCCAGCTATAAAGACGAAGCGTCAAAATTAATATCCCTGAACGCCCCCGCTAGCTCGGATTGGGATCTGCATAAAATTATGGCCGTTTATCGCATTTGCTTTCATTTCCGTAAACTGGAGGAAGACAAGCCGGCCCAGCCCGATAAAGCCTTTGCGAAAATATTGGATGACGTTACACATTATTTGAAAGCGGCCATTGAAACGATGCCGCCCTATCTGTATCCATCCCAACAGGATGAAACCGATAAAGTTGAGGACGTAACCGCCGATCACTATGGCAATCTGTTTTCTTATTTCAATGATGAAAAATATTACGAAGAACCATCAGAGCTTTTGGGGCAACGCCTTGAACGTAATGGCTTTGACCTTTCATGGTTAAATGGCAAATCCGTTTTGGATGCCGGGTGCGGCAATGGGCGCTACACTTATGCCCTTAGCAATTTAGGCGCGAGCAAAGTCACCGGCCTTGATATGAGCAAAACCAATATTGCAGATGCTGAAAAGCGCTTATCCGGGCGCCCGCGTGAAGGTGTGTCTTATCAACTGGGGTCGGTTCTTGATATGCCCTTCAAGGATGGGGAATTTGATTTCGTGTTCTCCAACGGCGTTTTACACCATACAACAGACCTTGATAAAGGACTGGAGGAACTGGTCCGCGTTATGAAGCCCGAAGGCCGCGGATTTTTGATGCTGATCAATGATCCGGGCGGAATCAAATGGGATATGATTGAGATATGCCGCGAATTATTGCGCGATGTGCCCTATCGATATGCACATGACATCTTCCTAAAGCTCAACATGCCGACGCATCTCCGCTTCTTATATCTGGATCATATTCTGGTCCCGATCAATATTCGTCTGAGCGCGAAGCAAATCTCCGACAAACTTGCCTCCTATGGTGCAACAGATATTGAACGTCTGGAACGCGGCGCCGATGTCGATGAATTTGAAAAATTCGAAAATTACGCAGACAAAGAAATCCTTTGGGGCTCTGGTATACACCGCTTTTTATTCTCGAAAAAATAAGATTGTCTCATGTGTGGTATCGGTTTTGTTTTTGGCCCGGGCGCGAACGGGGAAAATATCAGCGCCATTCTGGATGCGCAGCATCATAGAGGCCCTGACGCGCGCGAGACAAAAATCTACGAAACCGACCAGATCGCGCTTGGTTTTAACCGGCTCAGCATTCTGGATTTGTCATCAGCAGGCATGCAACCCATGATCAGCGCTTCGGGGCGCTATACCATGGTTTTTAACGGCGAAATTTATAATTACAAAGAATTAAAAACGCAGCTTCAGGATTACCCCTATCAATCAACCAGCGACAGCGAGGTTTTATTGGCGGCCTGGGAAAAATGGGGGACGGATTGCCTGCCGAAATTCATTGGCATGTTTGCAATTGCCATTTGGGATTGCGTTGAAAAGCGCCTGATTATTGCCCGTGATTGTCTGGGCATTAAGCCGTTATATTATACAGTGCACAACAAAACACTTTATGGTGCCTCGGAAATAAAATCATTACTGGCCGCGGGCATTCCCGCCGATCACGACTGGGAAATATGGGGCGATTATTTCCGCTACGGCGTTTACAACCACAGCCAAAGAACATTTTTCAGCAACATTCTATCGCTGGAACCCGGTCATTATGTCAGCATATCCCTGACCGACATACAATCGGGCCGCGCCATTGCACCCTCGCCATATTGGAAGCGCCCGTCACAGCCCACCTATTTCGACGCCAATCTAAGCGAGGAAGCCTTGTCTGATTTGCTTTGGCAAGAACTGGAAAACAGTGTAAAGCTCCACCTTCGCAGTGATGTTCCCATTGGCCTGAACCTGTCCGGCGGCATGGATTCGGCCACCCTGTGTATGTTGATGGATACCCTGTCCTCCCCCGATGTTGATCTATCGTCTTACACCATTGGATACGGGGAACCGCAATATGATGAAATCATTTATGCCGATTTGATCCCGAAAACACGACAATGGAAACGCCACGAGGTTTCTTTTTCAGCGCAGGATTCCATTGAACATTTCCACAATGATATTTACACCTTCGAAGAACCCATAGGCGGCATTGCCACGCAAGCCTATAAAAAACTGCATCAATATGCTCGCTCACAGGGCGTTACCGTTCTTTTGGAAGGCCAAGGCATTGACGAGCTTTTGGGCGGCTACGGATACTACAAAACATTGCTTGGCGAGGCCAATAGCTGTAAAACCAATACCGGCGCGGCAAACCAGAAAGATGGGACCCCGCTTTTCTATCAGGATAACACCAAATTTCTGGCGCCTGAACTGATCGATCCCGGCGGGCCCATTTCACAAAGTAACTTAAGGGACTTTAAAGCCCCGTTTGATACAGCCGTAGAAAACGCAATGTATGCCGATTTATTCCATCGCCGCGTACCAAGGGTTCTGCGCATGAATGACCGCTTATCCATGGCCCATAGCATTGAATTACGCGAACCGTTCCTAACCCATGTACTGGTGGATTTTTGCGCCAAAATTCGTCCTGAACATAAAGTGACGGAAAACCAGGCAAAAAGCATCCTGAAAAAAGCCCTTGATAAACGCGCCCCGGACTTCGCCAAAACATGTGAGCAAAAACGCGCCGTTTCCGCCCCGCAGAGAGAGTGGCTACGCAAAGAAATGAAAGATATGGCGTGGGATTTACTGGGCAGCAAAGAATTCACGCAATCTGGCGCGTTTAAGGTTAAGGACGTACACCAGGCCTATGATCACTATATTAAATATGGCGCAGAAAATTCATTCTTTATTTGGCAATGGATGAATTTCGCCGCGTGGTGTAAAGTATTCAAACCATGAGCAAAAAACCATTATTACTGTTCCCGATAGAGATAAAAGCGCGTGAATTTTCGGCGCGGCTTTTCCTGGCCGGCCTGGCCGTGAAGGCCGGATATACTGTCATGATAGGGCGCAGTAAACCCCTACACCGAACGCTTTTTAAATTCCCGCGCGGTATTCTTGTTGAAAATGATGCCACCCCCAGAAGCGCCCAGTTTTTTAAAAAGGCCCAAAAAATGGGATATAAAATCGTCGCATGGGATGAAGAAAGCCTGGTTACACTGACCGATGCCATATATGCCCAGTTGCGGGTTTGCCCGGAAACACTGGATCTAATTGAATATTTCTTCTGCCGCGGAGAGGGCGATAAAAAGGCCGTCGACCATGCCTATCCGGGACATTCAGAAAAATTAATCGCGGCCGGAAATCCAAGGCTGGATATCCTTCAGCCCCAATGGACCGGGGAAATAGAAGACAATAAAAACCGCCCCATCACCCTGTTAATCAATTCACGGTTTTCAATTGTGAATCCGTATTATATTTCACGGGAAAAAGCCTTTGAAAACGTTTTTAAAAAATTTGGTATCGCCCGCGACAGCGACACCGGGCAACATATTGACGGCTGGCTGAGCCACGCCCATAAAATGTTTATCGCCTTTGCCGAACTAACGGAAAAAATCGCCAAAGCCTATCCGCACTACAGAATCATCATTCGGCCACACCCTTCAGAAAACCATGGTTTTTGGGGAAATCTGGCCGCAAAATATGATAACTGCGAGTGCCTTTATGAAGGCGCCGCATCTGATTGGTTTTTGCGCGCCGATTGTCTGATCCATAACAGCTGCACAACCGCCATTGAGGCGGGTTTAAGCGGGTTACCATCCTATGTTTACTTACCGGCAGGGGACAATCTTTATGATGCCGCACTGCCAAATAGCGTCAGTCACAAACATTATGACAGCGAGTCTTTGATTTCAGCCCTGGCCAATGTCCAAAAGTTAAGCCAGCCTATCCGCGAAGATTATTCCTTGCGCACGCGCGGCGCCCTGAAAGAACATATCAGCAATGTCGAAAAAGTCGGGTCAAGCGCTGTCATCTTAAACCATATACAAAAAATAGACTGGCAAAAAAGCCGCGCCTCATATTATATCTGGCGCCTTTATGACGCGTTTCGCACAACCCTTAGCCACACAAAAAACCGCCTGATAGACGCCGTCAAAAAAGGAAAAAAACTGCAAGAGGCCCGCAAAGGATACGCCAACCAAAAATACCCGGGTGTCACAGAACAGGAAATAGAAAACCTTCTGCGCAAATTTGGTTACGATGATTTTGCCATACATGAATCCAAACATGAATGGTTCGTGATCACACCAAAACAACATTAAAGGCAGAGGCAGAGGCAGAGGCAGAGGCAGAGCCAAACCCGAGCCCCCGCCGCAAAGAGCGGGTCTCTGATATCGTTTCATGCCGCCCCTTTTGAACGGCAAGACTTATCGATACGACAATTCAGCTCAGCTTAAGATTGGATATGCTTCAGCCATGCTTCGGCCATTTCCCAGTCCTGCAAATCATCGATATTGATCCAGGATCGCGGGGCATCAACAATATGCCCTTCCACATAATCACCATAAAGTGATTTTTTGTTCAGTAATGTATCACGGGCAATCACATAAACCGCGCCGGTTCGCATGTATAACGTATCAACCTGTTGACGGTTAAAACCCTGTCCGCTGGCGCCATCTTTCATAAACAGATCAAGGCCCGCCCCCCCCTTGTTCTTTGTCCAGAGGCCATAAGGGTGATGTTTATTCGGGGCAATCGTAATTACACTATCGGCCTTTGTCTTGATTAAGGTCTGAATGCACCCCGAAACATCCTCTGCAATGCGGAATGGCTGGGTTGGTTGCAGCAAAGCCACCGCATCAATATTACGCCCTTCCAATTCTTCCATTTTTTCAAAATTATAGATAATCGTATCCAGCTGAACGGCGGTATCACTGGCCAGATGGTCAGGGCGCATAAAGGGAATATCGCCGCCATATTCGCGGGCGATAGAGGCAATTTCCTGATCTTCTGTCGAAACAATACAGCGGGTAATTTCCGGCACTTGGGCCGCCACTTCAATGCTCCAGGCGATCAGAGGCTTGCCGCCCAATGGTTTAATATTCTTGCGCGGCACCCCTTTGGAGCCGCCCCGCGCATTGATCATTCCCAGAATATACGGAGAATTACTCATTATTGCCCCCCTAGCTTACTGGACACGCCCTTGTTCATATTCATCAAGGAACAAGCGCGCCTCCTTCGCTGATCGCTCAACAACGTCTTCCGGCGCTCCGCCTAACCAGCCCCACTTAAAATCTGCATGGTCAGAACGCAATCTATCAATCAACGCCGCCGGATCATCTTTATATTCACTCTGCAAATCCAGAAACTTTTTACATTTATTATAATAAGCCTCACGGATCGTTTTTATTTCATCCAGTTCTGCCCGGTAATCGTCAATCGGCCCTTCCGCCACCAATGCATCAACATCAATGGCATCAATATCACTTTGTTGTTTGGTTGCGATGATATACTCATAACTATCCCAGCCTTCCACGCGCTCATCACTCATGACATCAACGCTAAAACCATATCGCTTGAGACATAGCGCCCAAGTGTTGCGGGTAAAGAAACGGTAGTGGTTGTGATTATAATATTCCAGAGGAGACCCAAAAATTTCATTTGAGCGCCAACGGATAATCAACTTCCCGCCTGACTTCAAAACACGGTTCATTTCGCGCATTGTGGCTTCTAAATTGTATGAATGCTCCGTTGATCCCAGACTGAGAATTAAATCAAACTCTTCATCCTCACAAGGCAGGTCTTCGCCCGCGCCGACACGCACATCAAGCCCCATCAACCTGGCTTCTTCTACGCTGGGGCGATGCGGATCAATACCCGATACCGCCCAGCCATCATCCTGCCATCCCAGCATGGTCGCACCGGACGCGCAGCCATGGTCAAGCATCTTGCCCTTTTCAGTAACGCCATGCTTTTTCACGAAATCCAGAACGCGTTTACCGCGGCTTTTTTGTTGCTCGATATACTCATCCGAAGGCCTGGTCGCGCCAAAGGCAATTTCGCGGTACATGACATCATAATAATCAATATAAAAACCATCTTCATAGCGTGGATTTTGCATCTTAAAGCCGCAATTTTTGCATATAGTCACCGGCATATCACCATAAACGCCGGGCTCCGCATTTCGTCCATAGGATTGAAAACTCACGACATCATGGCTTCCGCATATCTCGCAAGGAACAATAACTTTCTCATATTTTTCTTTTAGGGCCTGGTACGCTGTCATCACATTATCTTGGTTATTCATTATTAATAGATAATCATTACAGGAATTGCTTTTTCTTTTAAAGCGCTTTAATTATGATGACTTACTATTATTAACCGCAAATCGAATAATACCAAACTGATGACAAAACCCCAGGTAAAAGACTTTGATCTCAATGACGCCGCATCGCGGTTAATTGCTAAAAATGAATTTGACGGCCATCTTGTCTATGGCAGCAAAAAATTCCATACAGCAACCCACCGTAGCAACGCTAAAAAAGATGGTCCGGCAGATGGCGCCATGCATCACGAACAACATGACGTCGTGCGCGATAGCGGCGCAGACAGATACCAGCGCATCCCGGAATTCTGGGAAGATGTCAATGAATGCCCGATCTGTGGATCCAAAAATCGTTCATTTTACCTCAGCCGCTTTGCACTGGATATATATAGCTGCGACGATTGCACGCATCGCTATATGCACCCGCGTATCAAATTTGAAAAACTAATAACCCTTTACGCCAAGGACTATACCGCCAATAAAGTCTATAGTTCGGAACCGCAAATGGACATTGACGGGGTTAAATCAACCTATGGCCTAAACCTGCTGGACAAATTGGGCGTTCCCGATCGCGGGCGCATCATGGATTTGGGATGCGGTTCAGGTAAATTTCTGGCCACCGCCAAACAGCACGGGTGGAATGAATGTATTGGTGTTGACGCCAACCCCACCTTTCAGGACATCCATGAGGAGGTCAACGGCGTTCGTTTTATCTATTCCAGCTTTGAAACACTGGACACAAACGCCATTGGGGAGGGCTATAGCGCCATAACACTATGGAATGTGCTGGAGCATTTATATGACCTAAAATCGATTGTTCGTCAAATCCACAGCCTGCTGAAAAAGGACGGGCTACTGTTTATTATGGTACCGAACGTCGAATCCATGGCGACCAAGCTGATCCGTGAAAAATCGGCCACGTTCAACTGGAAACATGTGGCGCATTTCTCTCCGAAAAGTTTGGAAAAATTAATGAACGATGCCGGGTTTGAAACGGCTCTGATGGAAACATCCATTTCTGAAATTGAAAATGTCAAAAGCTATATGAATGGTGCGTGGCCCTATAGCGGCTATGGTGATCCGGACGGAAATTTTGACTTCATCACACCATCATTTTTACACGAAAATATGCTGGGAAGCCGCCTTATTGGCGTGTTCCGACGCTAATAAGGCCTTGTTTTTTAATGCCCGTTTATTTGCTGTTTTGCCACCGTTTCTTTGAGCTCAGATTTATTGTCGTCTCCGGCATTTTGAAACATCTGGCGGAACGAGGAACCGTCACATTGATGTTACCGGAAGATTTAAAAGACAGCTTTCGCCCCTTAATACCGGAAGGCGTCACACTGGAAACCAGCCATTATAAAAGCAAGCTGTCCCCGCTTAAAAACCTGGTCCTGAACACATTTGGTGATATTTTGTATCTGACCTTTCCGAACACAGATCAATTACCCAACGCGACCGCCCAATTCCACAGGGATCATTACAAACCGGGCAACCGCTTGAAATACCACCTGGTTTTGGCCATGGCGCGCCTTGCATCAAAATCACCGAGGGCTTTGCGGCTATGTACCGCAATTTACCAAAGCCTGCTGCCCAAGACCATACACCATGATCTGATCAACAAAATCTCCCCCGATCTTATGATAGGGTGTTCGTTCGGCCTCAGCATTGAAGACGCCGCCTTTTTGGCAGAGGCCCGCCACCATAACGTAAAATCCGCCGTCATCGTACAAAGCTGGGACCGCACATCCAACAAAGGTTACCCGACCATTCATCCCGATCATGCGCTGGTCTGGAACGACATCATGAAACAGGAATGCCTTGTGCACCTTAACTTTCAGGACGATCAGGTTCATGTCACCGGCTCCCCGCTTTGGGACGAACATTTCAACAAATGCGAGAAAGACAAAGACCCGTCATGGCGGTCTGACCTCAATATCCCGAAGAGCGCCAAAGTGTTGTTCTTTTCCTGCGGCGGTTTTGGCAGCCATCCGGCCAATATGCAAATCATACCGCGCATTTTTGATCTGGCCAGACGCCAGCCCTTTGACGATGAAATCTATATTGTATTTCGTATGTACCCGCAATATCTATCGCCAGTCACACAATCGGGCCCGGGCAAAGCCAAGAAAGATGAAATTGAAGCCTTGCTGGAACGCTATAAAGACGAACACCACATCCGTATTCTTTACCCGCAGGTAGAATTTGACGGCAAAAACTTCATGCCCAGCGCACAAGACCATGCCTATATGACCGAATGCCTAAGACAATGCGATGTTTCCATTTCGCAAGTGTCTTCGCAAATGATCGAAGCCTGCATTTTTGACAAACCCGCCATCAACATGGAATTTGGGCGCCGCGTTACCGATAAATATGATTTGGAAATCGCTGATTACAAAACCGAGCACCTGTTAAGGCTGTACCGAACCGGGGCCATTTACCGCGTCCAGACTCCGGAACAAATTGAACCCATGATCAGCGAAGCCCTGAATAAGCCTGGTACAAAAAAATCACAGCGATGCGCCTTGGTCGATCAGGAGGCCCCGGTCAACAGAGGAACCGCATCAATAGCAACCGCGCAAACTCTGCGCTCTATCGCCACGACCACAACCTAAAAAAACCCAATAAGGTTACGAACCAAACTTAAAGGTCAATTTGCACGGCACGTCCCGCCTCAATGCGATAATTCACATCGGCCAGTTTCATCGTGCTTTCGCGGTGCGTAATAATAATGATGGTTAAATCTTCATTCTGCTTAAGATTGGCCAGAATCTCTCGCTCCGCTTGCTCCTGAATGGCATTGGTTGTTTCATCCAGAATAATAAGTTGGCATTTATGGGCAATCACACGGGCCAGCGCCAGACGCTTTTTCTGACCGCCGGATAAATTCTCCCCCTTTTCGTACAGCATGGCGTTTATCCCCTCAGGAAGGGAATCCAGCAGATCGGTAATCCCCGCCAGACGACAAGCCTCATGGACATCATCATCGCTAATGTCCGGATGCCCCAATGTTATATTTTCACGAATGGTCCCATAATAAATAATTGGATCTTGCGGAACATATCCAATCAGCTGCCGCCAGCTGCCTAAACTAAACTGCCCCGCATCACCTTGAGGCACTTCAATGTTTCCAGAATCGATGTCATATAATCTGGTCAAAACATCCATAATCGTTGTTTTCCCGGACCCCGATGGCCCGGTAATGCATACAATCTGGCCTTTACGAATTTCAATATCCACACCGTCCAGAACCGGTTTATCCTCATCATAGCCGAAATGAACATCTTTTAAGCGGATATAGTCGCCGAACGAGGCAACCTTTTTTCCGGTTTCCAGATTTTCCGGCGGCGCCTTTTGTGTGTTCAATAATTTAATCACCAGCTTAAACGACGGATATTTAGAGGTCACCTTAAACCGGAACGACGATATTTGCGAAATACTGGAGGCCAATTTGGTAAAAGCCACAATGAACAAGGCAATCTGGGGCATCACCGTCTTGACCTGCTCTAAATCAGTGGGCATATAAAGGGCGATGACAACCACCGTCACGGCAAAAATCAAATCTTTCGCAAAAACAGGGAAATCCTGAGCTATCTTGACCAATTTCCTGTTGTAATTGGTCGCTTCCGCAATTTCTTCAATCTTTCCCGTATGGAATGTTTCGCTGTTGGAGATTTTTATATCCTTAATCCCCTGAATGCTTTCGATCATAATGGCATTTAAATCCTGATTCAGCGCAATCGCTTTTTTACCAAGGCGGCGGGCATATTTAAAATAGGTACGCCCCACCGTAAACCAGCCCAAAGCGCAAACAATCAAGGCCAGCCCCATCCAGAACCAGTTAATGGTGAGCAGCAAAATCAAAACCGAAGCCGTAATGATAATCAGGCTAAGGTAAGAGAGGTAATTAAAAATAAAGCTGGCGCCATTACCCGTTTCGTAAATTAAGTCATTCACAACCATGCCCTGACGATTGGCATTAATCGCCTTTAATGGCTGCAATATATAATTTTTGCTCAGATCTTTTTGCCATTGCAGGCGCAAATCCTCTGTATAGTAAATAGACAGCAATACACGCAATAATGTCACAAAAAACTTAATACATAAAATAATAGCCATAAAAAACAACAGCAGCTTGATATTATCTGCCATGCCGCCGGGAATGTATTGATTAAACCAGACATCACTTTCGCCGCCGCTGCCCAATGCCGCACTGGTGATCGGTAAAACCAGAGAGATAGAAAACGTCGCAAGAAAAGCATCCAGCACCGTAATAAAAAGCAACAGACTTAACTTCAGGCGCAACTCGCGGCAATGTTTCCATATTTTAAACAGCATAGGCTCAGGATCAGTATTATTTTATTATTAGTGGGAGCATGAAATATTTGACCGTCATTTACAATTTAAATCTGGCCCATCGCGGATTTCTTCCCGAATTTATGACAGACTTAGCGCTGTTTCGGTTCAACAACAACAATCTGCCTGTACCCGTTATGCCCGCTATCAATGGCTATATACCGCCCAGTCGAGGACCAACGCGGGTGCAAATCACAACGCTGCTCACCGCTTAACCAGTCAACACTGTGCAAATAACCAAGATCACATTTTTTCCGTCGCCCAATATCATACAGCCATAGACCGCGCCGATATAATCTATCCTGCACCGTATCAGACACAACCAAGCTCTTATTTGCCGGGTGAGTAGAAGGATGACCGTCAATTTGCGGAACATAATGACCAAAAGATTCGATACGGCCCGAACCGTCCTGATTATAAATATGATACCCGATGCCATGATCGGTATCTGTGGCATAAAAAAGCAACTGATCGTCATCCAGCCACCAGTAATGCGAAACATGCACGCCTTTTGTCACATCACGAATATCCGTTCCATCGGGCGCCATGGTCAAAGCACGCACGCGCCGCTTGTTTTGCACCTCCCATATATGAAAGACCATCAAGCGCGTGCCAGAAGGGTTAAAATGCAGATGGTTAAAATAATGAAGGCACCCGTCTTCATGCATGCTGGGGTGCGGATTTATGGTAAGAATATCAGGCACATGGATTTCAGCGCGCAATTCGGTTTTTCCCGTGTCATATATCCGAATATACGGATTACGCGGCGCCGCCTCTGACAGGCTTTGGTAATCATATCCATAGCCAGGCCGGCACATTTGCAAATCATTAAAGTCCAGCGTGGCGGCAAGCCCGCCATCCTGCGTAAAGCAATAAACAGGGAACGGAAGCGCCGCACTGCGCCGACCAACCTCAATATCATAAAACGCGCAGATTGCCCGCCCGTCTTGCAGGGTATTATAAGCAATCTGAACTTTCCCCTGAAATGATTGCCATTGCAAACGGCACCCCTGCTGCCAACACCAAAGCGGCGTTTGATCAAAACACTTAAAATCACCGCTCGCCAGATCAATAACACCCAGATCAAGCCGAACGTCCATCGCGCGCCCATTGTGGTCAGATCGGCAGCGGCCCGCCAAAAGCAGTTTATCCTGCGGGTCAAAAGGATGAATATCGTAATAACCGATAAAGGTGTGATGCCCCTCATCACCATAAATACGATACGATTCGTTTATATTTATGGACTTACGGACCTTGTATAAGAACATATGCAAGATGGCCTTGATCATCGATTTAAGACCACTAATCATGAGCCGTATACCAATCCAGCAATTTATCAACGACAAAATGGGTGGTCTTGTATTGGGATTCATACGTGACACCGCCAATATGGGGGGTAATAATCAGGTTTTCATGATCACGGGCCCAAGCCATGAGCGATCCTGCCGCTTTATCACTGTCATATTCCTGCTCCAGAACATCCAGCGCGGCGCCGCCCAAATGCCGATCCTGCAAAGACTGCAGCAAGGCAGCCTCATCAACAAGATCTCCGCGCGCCGTATTAATAAACAAAGCCCCCTGCTTCATTGCCTGAAATTCGGCTTCACCGATCATATGATAATTGTCAGGTCTGGAATCCACCTGTAATGAAATAATATCGGATTCCTTTAACAGAGTTTGCATATCAACACTTGTGAACTGCGCCCCTTCCACGCCCAAAGGTTTGTTATCGCAGATCATAACCCGCATCTGGAAGGCATGGCCATAATGTGCGATCTTTTTACCCAAGCGCCCAAATCCGATCACCCCCAAAGTTGCGCCCTGCAATTCGCGGCTTTTAAAATGATCACGGTCCCACTGCCCATTCATAACAGAAGTATGGGCGGCAGGAATACGCCGAAGCAAAGACAGTACAAGCCCCCAGCATAGTTCCGCCGTGGCCGTGATGTTTTGCAGAAAATCGGTTTCCCCTTTGAGCGAAATCACTTTGATGCCCTGCCGCCCTGCCTGATCAAGATCAATGTGATTAAGCCCTGTTGTTGGCGATACGATAAATTTCAATGTTACCGGCAAAGCATCGCCCTTCAGAACATGGTCTAACCCAACCAGCACCCCTACGGCCTCGTTTAATGCGGGCGCTAGATCCTGTGGTAAAAATGGCCCCTTACAGACATCAAAAACTTGCGCCAGTTTATCTTCAACTCCATCAGGCAGCCAATCAGGCTCCGTTATCACAATTCTAGGCTTCTTCATATCCGGCCTCCTTTAATATGCGCTTTGCCCGGCCTTCCCAGCTGTAATGCTGTAAAAAATCAGAACGCGCCTTGCGCGCCAGCGATTGGCGCAAATCGGTATCTTGCTGCAAAGCCTGCAATGCCCGGGCCCAGTCTTGCGGATCATCTGGCTTCAGCAGCATAGCATTATCCCCGTCGCAAAGCACCTCTCGCAGGACAGGCAAATCAGAACATAAAATCGGCAAGCCCCATGACATATATTCAAATATTTTTAGCGGCGACATAAAAGACGATGTATCCCCGGCATTACCATGCACCGCGACCTTTTTCTGATACGGGGCCAAAACCGCGTCAAATTTCTTGTAAAATTCCGGCAAGGAAGACGGGGCAAGATGACCATAGAATGTCACATTCTCCGGGCACCCTTTGGACTTAAAGTCTTCGATCAATGCGGTCTGTCCACCAACAATATGGAACTGTAAATCCGGGCATAATTCAGCCGCGGCCAAAATAATCTCAATCCCGCGCCCACGGTATAAATGGCCGACATATCCCACATCCCTAAACGGTTTTTGCACTTTACTATCCAGCGCCACAACCCCTTGCCCCGGGTCATCGGCACCATCATGGGCCACAATAATCGGAGCCTTCATATCAGGATAGGCCCGGCGATATAAATCCGCCAATTTATCAGAAATCACAACCAGCGCTTTTAAGTTTTTACTGCGTAATAAAGCGCGTTCTACAAAGCGTTGAAAAACATTGGCGGCGGGGCTATGGGATTCAAAAATATAAGGCTGCATCGCCCGCACCCCAAAAGCCCAATACATATTACGGGCAAAAACCAGATCACTTTTACCGCGCAAAGATCCGGCCAGTTCACCGCCCCCAAAACAAAGCGCAGGCAACCCGCCCAGGCGTAAAGATGGAAAACATTGATGCAAAAACCCAAGCCACGCGGGCATTTCATCGCTTTGTTTCTTATAACGCAGCAGGGTTACAGACGCATTCATATTATAATAATCACGGACATCCGTCTCCGCGCCGCGCCCTTCATAAGCATGTAGATGCACATCATGCCCCAAACGGCAAAGCGCACCGGACATTGCCGAAACATGCACCGCGTTGGCACTATCGGAAATTAAGGTCGAACTGGATAGATAATCAATGCGCATATTGTATAATGCCACGTCCCTTGCAATGCCAAAATACCGCCGCGGCGGCGGGCTTATTAATATGTGATCCGCTTATTCGTATTCGGTGTCACACGGCACAATATCTCAGCCGCGTTTTTACCGCTTTGTCCATTGCCATATGTATGTTCCGAAGGGTAAGGGCCATGGGCGATTTGTTTACGAACCGCATCGGCGATCAGACTTTGTTCACACGGCACATCAATCACGTTGGATCCCCGTTTTCGGTCCAGCTGACGCGTGCCGATATTTACGACAGGAACCCCTAAAAACGAACATTCCCGTATCCCCACACTGGAGTTACCAATCAAACATTTTGATTTTAGCAACATCCGCAGAAAATCACCGGGACGAATATTTTTAAAGAAATAGAAATTCTCAGGTTGTTCCAATTCCCGGAAACGGCGTATCCCCTCCGCTGTCCCTTCTGTCCCGCTATCCGGATTCGGCCACATAACAATGGTCGGCATACCGATTTCCTTCACCGCGTGTAAGGTGGTCAAAATATCATCCCGCGATGTTTCAATCGTTGTCGTGACAGGGTGTTGCATCACCACAATATAAGGGGAATCAACGTCAATCTCGCTACCGACACCAACATATTTTTTAAACGGGGTAAATTGTTCCCAGCTTTCCCGGTCATCCAGGACCTCTTTAGCGATATCAATAGAAGGACACCCGACATTATAAACCGTATCCGGGTTTTCCCCCAGTTTCAGAACGCGGTCATAGGCATCATCATTACACACCAGATGGATATCTGACATTTTTGTAATTGCATGGCGTACTTTTTCGTCAATATTGCCCGTGACCTCCCCGCCCTGCAAATGTACCAATGGAATATTGGCGTAAGAAGCGGCAATCGCTGTTGATATAGTCTCATAGCGGTCCGCCACAGTTAAAACCATATCGGGCTTTAAATTCTGAAAAGCGGAGGCCATTTCAATGGTTTGCAGCCCGGTTGATTTTGCCGCGGTTGAGGCCGTATCGGCCTCCAGCAACGTATTAATCGTCCAGTTCGGTTCAAACCCATCTTCCCTTAAAACCTTGACGGCCTCCCCGAATTTATTGGCAACAAAAGACGCGGCGGCCACGATCTGAAGTTCAACGTCCTCATGATTACGCAAGGCTTCTAAAACGGAACGAACGCGGGAATAGCTGGGGCGGGCCGTTACAACAACGCAAATCTTCTTTTTCATACTTAACTTAACTTCAATTTCTATTGTAAATCAAAAAACTTTCACCACTCTATACGTCAGAACTACGTGTCGCAATAAAAGTTGAACAGGAAAACAATATATCAAATCATTTCTTCAAACTTGTTCATAACGCTTTTCAGAGTAAACTGACTTGGCAACAGAGACTTTAGAGGCAAGGACGGTACGACGGGCTTAACCTTACGCATCATAGAAATAAATGCATCCATGTCTTGTGCGACGCCAACATCCCCATCAGCGGCCAGATCAGAAATTTCAGTGACGCCCCCAGCATCCCGATGAGCAATAACTTTCGTTCCGCATGCCAACGCCTCCAGCACGACATTGGGCATTCCTTCCCAACGCGAAGGCAACAGCAAACAATCAGCCGCCGCAATATCTGGCCACGGCGTGTTGCGGTACCCATTCAAATGCACATGATCCTTTAAATTATGCAACCGTATCAGGTTCCCCAGCCTCTTGGTTTCGGCCCCTTTCCCGATAATATCCAACCGCCAGTCATAACCATCTGGCATTTTAAACCCGACAAGAGACTCAATAAGGCGGTCATACCCTTTCTCATGCCCCAATCGACCAACGCACACGAACTGTACAATTTTGGCACGCTCCGCGGGACAATCGAAATGCGATATTGTTCCACGCAAACGACGTTCATTGACCGGGTTATAAAGAACCTTTTGATTGGAAACGTCAATTTTTACATATGTCTTAAATTCTTCCACGATCAGTTTGGCCGGGCTTATCACCAGATCGGCGCGCGGATAAAGATATTTAAATATCCACCAGGATAAACGCCCTTTATATCCATATTCATTGATCATCGCCGTAGGCAGGGATGATTCCCGAATAACAAAACGAACGCCCGGAAAAAAAGGCTTTAGCAGGATCAGCGCTGCATTCGATAAAATCATGGTCGTAACAACCGTATCAGGCTGAATTTCCTTCAACTTTTTGTACAACGCAACCACGCCGGAAAGCATGTTTTTACGGTTCAACGAATGAATTGGGATTTCATCATCAATCCAGTGCTTGATCGTTCCTTCGCCGGTTATTGATATAAAATGAATATCATATTTATCACGCGAAAGATTATTCATAAGCGTTATCAGAACGCGCTCTGCCCCGCCGGGGTACAAACGGGGCAATACAAACACGATTTTTTTGCGGGACGCATTATTACTCATAGTGACTTATTATTATTCGCCTTCCCGTACGGAAAAACAATTATAGATATTTATAATCGACGCTATCAGGAAAATCCTGATTATTCCAGATATGCTTTAAATCATAAACAATGGAACGGGCATCATTGTCACTTTTAACATAGCGACAGATGGTTTCCACGCCCATTTCTTTATAAGCGCTGTGTGGAACCATCAAGGCAATACAATCATATTGTTTCTCTTGAGGCAATGCCGAGAGGATATCCAGATCATAATAATCCTTAACCTCATCAACCATAGCATGTGGATCATGCACATCCACATTATGCCCTTTATCTTTTAATGCACGCACAACATCAATAACCTTGGTATTGCGTATGTCATTGATATTTTCTTTAAAGGTAAATCCCAAAACCAGAATATCGGCATCGCGCCGATCATTTTCACCCAGATAATAATCAATACGGTCTGCGATATAGGCCCCCATGCCGTCATTTGTTTTGCGTCCGGCCAGAATCACCTCTGGCTGGTGTCCCACATCAATCGCACTTTTTGCCAGATAATACGGGTCAACCCCAATACAATGTCCGCCAACAAGACCGGGACGAAACGGCAAAAAATTCCACTTTGTAGAGGCCGCTTCAATCACATCGTGGGCGCACAACCCATGCTTATTAAGCAACATGGTTACTTCATTAATAAAGGCAATATTGATATCACGCTGCGCATTTTCAATTGCTTTAGAGGCCTCTGCCGTTTTGATATCCACTGCTTTAAATATATTGCCGCCATTCATCTGGCCATAAAGTTCCACCAACAAATCGGCCACATCGTCATTTTGCGCGGCAACCACCTTGGTGATATTTTCAACCGTATGCACCTCATCACCGGGATTAATACGTTCGGGCGAATACCCGAGGAAAAAGTCTTCGCCGCTCTTTAAACCGCTTGCACGTTCAATAATTGGCCCGCAGACATCTTCGGTCACACCCGGATAGACTGTGCTTTCATATACAATGATATCGCCTTTTTTAACAATCCGCCCGAGCGCCGCGCTGGCCTTTTCAACAATATCCAGATCAGGGTCATTATTATCATCAATCGGGGTTGGTACCGTAACGATATAAATCTGGCTATCCGCAATATCGGCAATATTATCAGTAAATTCACACGAGGTTGCCCGCAAAACAGCCGAAGAAATTTCTCGGTTACTGTCCCAGCCTTCTTTTAAATCGGCCACGCGCTTTTTGTTGACGTCATATCCTTGAACAGGGCCGTATTTCGCCAAAGCAACGGCAAGCGGCATCCCGACATAACCAAGGCCAACCACTGCAACTTTCATATTTTTTAATTTCAAATTCATGCCCATGTTCATACTGGAAAGCGGTTTAACATACAATAAAAAAAGGAGAAATGGAGATACAAAGCCTGCACAGAATCAAGTCTCTACTTTGTAATAATCCTTATACCAATTGACAAATTTTGGCACGCCTTCATGGATAGTCGTGCGCGGCTGAAACCCGGTAAGTCTGGTTGTTTCTTCAATATCAGCGAAAGTTTCCGCAATATCACCTGGCTGCATGGGCAACAGATCAAGTTCCGCCTTTTTCCCTAGCTCCCCCTCAATCAGACGAATAAAATCCATCAGGTTTTCACTGCGGGTATTACCGATATTCAAAACGCGGCACGGTGCTTTTTTACCATCCCGAACGGGCGGAGTATCCAACGCGGCCAAAACCCCATCTATGATATCGTCAATATAAGTAAAATCCCGTTTCATCTTACCATGATTAAACACAGGCAGTTTGCGCCCCTCGCAGATGGCCTTTGTAAAGATAAACAAGGCCATGTCCGGGCGTCCCCATGGCCCGTAAACGGTGAAAAAACGCATACCGGTCTGCGGCAAGTCATATAAATGTGCATAGCTGTGGCTGATCAATTCATCAGAGCGTTTTGTGGCCGCATATAATGATATCGGGTGATCGACATTATCATTAACACTATAAGGCAATTTTTCATTGCCACCATAAACAGAGGACGAACTGGCATAAACCAGGTGTTCAAACCCTTCAGTATGGCGGCACATTTCCAAAACAGTGACATGCCCCATACAATTACTTGTAATATAAGCATAGGGGTTTTCCAACGAATACCGCACCCCGGCCTGTGCGGCCAAGTGCACGACGCGCTTAAACGGGCCATAATCGCTCCAGAGCTTTTCCATCTGGCCTTTATCCGAAATTTCAACCTTTACAAACGTAAAGCCATCAAATTTTTCCAGCTCCTTAATGCGGTCTTTTTTCAGATTAACATCGTAATAATCATTTAAATTATCAATACCCACAACGGTCTTGCCGCTTTTCAAAAGGCGCAAAGATGTATGAAAACCGATAAAGCCGGCCGCACCGGTGACCAAAACGGGTGAAGTACGCATAAACATTCCTTCAGTGATGTAAAATTTTGCAATCGCAAATGGTTATAGCAGTCTTATTCTCGCGGCTCAATTTATTATTATGCACGCAAAGCGAAATTATCTCCCCCTCCTGTGAGTACGGGTAACGAAGAACCGAATCCCCCCTGAACCAATCAGCTTGTTACAACTTAAATCAAATTCAAACAAAAAGTGCATGCCTTTTGCCTCTATTCACGCTATAATCATGAATAGTATATCTTCAATTCACCTCCAGTTCTTGAGGCGTTAATGTTCCATAAAATAATTCCATCTGTGGCCTGTGCCGCATTGTTATTCAGTTTTTCGGCAGCGATTCCGAAGGCTCATGCGCAAGACAGCGCGCAAAACGATACAGGAACAAAGCCGCCGGCATTCGCGGCATTGGACATCCCGGTCAGCAAAGCGCCGGATAAGGACGCCGCCTTTAACAACGATGAAATCACACACCCGCCCCTGCGTTTAACCCCTGATAAATCATCAATTGTCACGTTAGAACGTTCTGCAGGCAGCATCATTGTTGGCAATCCTGCGCATGTGAACATATTGGCCGATAGTGCAAACCGCTTGATTGTTGTACCGCGTGCCCCCGGGGCGTCTTTCTTTACCGTTCTGGACAAGGACGGGCAATTATTGATGCAGCGCCACGTTATTATCGCAAGCCCGAAAGAAAAATATTTACGCGTACGCAACACGTGCTCATCTGGGACAGATTGCCAACCCACCAGCGTGTATTATTGCCCTGATATGTGCCATGAAATCATCACCACCGAAACGCAAGACCAGCAATCCGGTGATGCGGCAGCCGCGGCCGCAGATAGCGGCGCATCAGATGTTTACGGCGTCGCCGGTGATAACGCCAGCCAGCCACCGCCGCCAGAACAAACAGACATAAATGAATAAAGGTTGCCATTAACCCCCAAGCACCATAAAATTGACATCATGAAAAACATATATTTTAAAAACATCGTTCTGTTAAGCGCCAGTGCACTGGCCTTAAGTGCCTGTAACACCACTGGTTCGCAAAGTTCTCTCGACCGCACGGCAAAAATAAACAACGTTCTGGAACGTGCGGCGCGCGATGCCGCCCGTGTCGGGCACACAGAACAGAGCCTGCAGATCCTGGAAAACCGCTATAAGCGCAACAGCAACGACCCGTTAATTGCAACAGAATATGCCAGCGCGCTGCGTTCACTGGATTACCTGAACAGGGCCTCAATTGTGATTGCCCCATTCGCCCGGGATGAAGAGGCCCCCCTCTATACCAAAAATGAATTTACAGCCATTCAGCTGGCACTGGGTAACTATGTTGTTGCCGAAGACTTTGCGCAACAGGTCATCATCGCCGACAACACAAACGCACAAGCCTTCCAATACCTAGGCATAGCGCTTGATGCCCAAGGCATGTATGAAGAGGCCGAGCGCGCCTATCGCAAGGGCCTTGAACATTGGGAAGGCGACCCAACCAGCATCATGAACAATCTGGCTTTAAACCTGGCCACGCAAGGCTATGTTGATGAGGCCGTTGAAATACTGGAAAAAGCCCAGAGCATTGCTCCTGACCGAATGGAGGTCGAACGCAACCTGCGTATCGTTCGCACTTTGCAAGAAACCGCGCATTGGAGCAAAAAGAAGAAAAGCGACACAAAGATCAAGGTCGTTCCCAAGAAAAAGCCCAATCAAGCCTAACCCTCTTCGGGCCGCCAGAAACTGCGATCAGCTTGATTTCACAGGCCGCGCATCAAATGTAAGGCGGGATAAATCGGCGCGACCTTAACCGCCCACGCCAGCCGCGCTGGCCTGAATACCTGCCGGGCCCAAAATCACAATAAACAAGGCGGGTAAAAAGAACAAAATCATGGGGACCGTCAGCTTCGGCGGCAACGATGCCGCCTTTTGTTCTGCCGCGGCCATACGCATATCGCGCAGCTCATCCGACATGACACGCATCGCCTGTGATACCGAGGTACCATATTGCTCGGCCTGTATTAATGAGGTTGCAAAACTCTTGGCAGCGCCACTACCAACGCGGCGAGCAAAATCCTGCAAGGCTTTACGGCGGTCATTCAACATGGCCATTTCCGCACTTAAAATACCCAGCTCTTCGGCCAACACCTCGGAATGGTCGGCAATTTCGGCGGCAACGCGGTCAACAGTTTGCTCCAGACCTATTCCCCCTTGCACACAAATCAACATCATATCCAAAGAGTCAGGAAAGCTCAGATTAATCTCCTCCTGGCGTTTCATAATCTGGTTCTTAATCAGGATATCCGGCAATTTAAAACCAAATAGCGCCGCCCCGCCCAAAATCATTAACTGCACCAGACCAGAGATTTCTTTTTCTACGCCGGATAGAAACATCATGGCAATCAAAAACAAAAACACGGGAACAAATATCTTTGCCATCATGAATTTAAACGGCGCCTTTGGATTGCGATATCCGGCTTGCAGCATTTTATCACGAACCTTTTCCCCCATTTTACCGGTCAGTTCCTGCACCTTAAACATCGTGGCAATATTTTGTTGCGCAGACACATCCTGAATGACCTTTTTCTTCATGCTGCCATCCTTCGTCGCATCAAAAAGCGCCTTACGGCGTTTTTCCACAACCGAACGATACCGTTCTTTTTTTTCGGATTTATTTAAAAAAGGCAAAGCAAAAGCCGCAAAAGATACAGCCGCCACAATTGCGGATATCAAGGTAATTATTATCTCGTCATTCGCGCCAAACATAAATGCCTGCTCCTTCTTATATATCTACAACACCGCCGGAAAGACTATATTTTAAAGTTAATCATAATCTTCATAACCAAAACACCCAGCCCCATCCAGATAACCGCACCGGTCAATAAAATTTTACCAAATGAATCGGTAAACAAAATGCCGATATACTCCGGGTTCACAAACCACAAGCCCAGCGTCACCACACAAGGCAAGGCTGCAATGATTGAAGCCGAAGCAATCGCTTCCGAGGACAAAGCCTTAATCTTTCGTTTTAGGCGAAAACGTGAGCGGATAACGGCGGATAAATTCATTAAAACCTCGGAAAGGCTGGAGCCAGTTTGCGCCTGAATAGTTAGCCCCGTCGCAAACATCTGCATTTCGGTTAATGGCATACGGCGCGTGGCCTCTTGTGCGGCCTCATACAACGGCACGCCAATTTTTTGTTTGTCATAGACGCGCATCATTTCCTCGCCCACGGGGCCTTCAAATTCCTTGGCAATCATCGATATGGCCTCGGAAACGGGCATACCGGCTTTTAAAAGCCGCACCATAGCCTCCAATGCGTCAGGAAATTCTTCCAGAAAATTTTTCTGACGTTTCAGCGTTAAATGCCGCAGAACAAAACGCGGAATCCCGAAAAACCCGATGACACACATCATTACAAAAATAAATGGTGAGACATTCATGAGCTTGGCCAAGATCATAAATATCACAAGGGAAAAAACCGACATGATCCAATATTTCTTCGCCGATCCATTTAACCCGGCTTGTTCCATCATCAAAGCAATGGTCCGTTTTTTCTTCTTGGCCCCTTCGGCCTGTTGTTCATCTCTGGATTCTTTTAATTTGCGGGCAATTTGTTCGCGGCGTTTGTTCTGGTCGTCTTTGTCCGAAGCCCTGTTATCGCCCTGTATTTTACCGCCTGTTACAATCGAAAGCGCCTTATCTGTTTTGGCCTTTTCCCGGTTCATTGCAATTAACATGGCCACCGTAACAACCGCTACGAAAACTATTCCCGCAATAACCAAAACAATGGGATCCATTAGCCATACGCCTCTTCCATAGCATCCAGCACAAGTCCATCAACATTATATTGCCGGGCCTTATCAAAGAATTTCGGACGCAGACCGGTTGATTTCTGACGCGTAATCAGTTTTCCATCATCGTCTTCGCCTTCAATATCCAAAACGAACAGATCCTGCATCGTGACAACATCCCCTTCCATGCCCGTTATCTCTGTCACATGGGTGGTTTTACGTGACCCATCGCGTAAACGTTGTACCTGAATAATGCATTGCACCGCGCCCGCGATCTGCTCCCGCACAGCCTTTTGCGGTAAATTTAGCCCGCCCATGGCAATCATATTTTCCATACGCGATAGCGCCTCACGCGGGTTATTGGCGTGCACCGTTCCCATTGAGCCATCATGGCCTGTATTCATGGCCTGTAACAGGTCAAAAGCCTCTGGCCCGCGCACCTCCCCCACAATAATACGTTCCGGGCGCATCCGCAGGCAGTTTTTAACCAGATCACGCATCGTGACCTCCCCCACACCTTCAAGGTTTGGCGGGCGCGTTTCCAAACGCACGACATGCGGCTGCTGTAACTGAAGCTCACAAGCATCTTCACAGGTGATAATACGCTCACCCGGCTCAATATAGCGCGTCAGACAGTTTAACATCGTTGTTTTCCCGGACCCCGTACCCCCGGAAACCAAAACATTCACGCGGGAACGCCCGATGGCCATAATCAATTTGGCACACGACGGCGTCATTGACCCAAAATCAACCAGCTTATCCAGCGTCAATTTATCCTTGGTAAACTTACGGATGGTCATGCATGCGCCATCAACGGCCAAAGGCGGGATAATCACATTCACACGCGATCCGTCCGGCAAACGAGCGTCACAAATAGGGGAGGCTTCATCAACGCGGCGGCCAATCGCCCCTACAATACGTTGACAGATTGTCGTCAAATGCTGGTTATCACGAAATTGAATACTGGCCTTTTCAATTTTACCGCCAACCTCAATATAGGTGGTATCCGGACCATTAATCATGATATCGGCGATATCATCACGCTCCAAAAGCTCTTCCAACGGGCCAAAGCCCAGCATGTCATCTGCACATTCCTTGGCAATGCCGGACAATTCAGTCGGCGTAAGGTCCAAATTACGAAAACGCGCAATTTCTTCCACGGCCGATTGCACTTCGTCCCGCGCCGCTTTCGCATCCATACGCGCCAGCGCCTTCAAATCAATACCATCACGTAAATCCAGCCAGATACGATTACGTGACCGTTGCAGTCTTATCGACGTAATAGAATCTTCATCTGAGGCTGATTCCGGTTCTACCACATGCAAATCATCAAACACATCTTCAGTAATTGTTTTAGCCGCCTTTTTAGACGCAGATTTTGATTTGTTATCCGTTTTATCATTGGAAGACGCAACCTTAGTCTGGGCCTGGGCCGCATCTACCTCATCTGCATTTAACGCGGCATCCAACCCATCCAGCATGGCCGCCGCCGGCACTTCAGAATGGTCTGCGGGCCGCGCCTGATCCTCACTTGCACCACTTTTATCCGGTGCAGGTTTTTCCTCTGTAACGCGGCTGGGCGGCGCCTGTTTCTTTTCTTCTTCCAGATCTTCGGATTGTTTTTCTTTTTTATCCAAAGCACCGGCTTCATCAGATAAAGACTTTACCTGCTTCTTTGCGTCTGGTTTTCCTGTGCTTTGTTTTTTACCGAACATTTGCTTATCATCACCCTAAGTGCTATTTCTTACCAATCTTGCCTAACAAGCCTGAAAATACGCCTGCACCACTTTCTGCTCCTTTGTTCACGGCCTTATGTTGCGCACCAAATATGCGGGCAGCATATGGCAAAAGCGCATTTTGATAGTATTCTTTCCCTGTTTTATCTTCGGCCAGAGACATGGCTTCGCTTTCCACGCGCATAAACGTTTTTGGATCAAACGGCAAAGTGCCATCAACCTCTAATTCCATCGCCTTTAGAATATCGCCGCTTGATAATTCATTGGCTGGCGCCAAGCCGTGCATGTTCAAAAACAAGGACACTTCATCATCTTCGCCGCCGCGAATATCCTTGATCTCCATAATCAGGCTTCGTGCCAAGCGCAAACAAGACACCGTGGCGTTGGATACCAGCACAATATCATTGGCGCGCGATAAAATCAGTTTTCTGAGTTCGGGCGAGGACGCGGAAATATCGGCAATCACGGCCGGATATTTAACCATCAACATTTCAAGCAGGGCTTCCATCTGTGGCGGCTTGATAATCGGTTCCAGCATCACATCACCGCCCGTGGCCAGCGTCATATATTTTTCATTCACCTTAAACATCATCCGCGCCAGCGAATCTTCATCAAGGCTATCGGCGGCTTTGGCGGCCTCTTTATAGGTTGTGGACGGTTCAAACCCCAGCCCCACGGGATGGCTGCTCCATCCGCCAGATGCATCCACCAGCATGGTTTTCTGCCCCAAATCATTGGACAAGACCAAGCCAAAATTACGCGCTATTGTTGAGGTGCCCACGCCGCCTTTGGCGCCAATAAATGCCACCAGACGTGAGCCTGTCACGCCATGCTGATCAATTAATGTTTTGGCAATCACCTCGGCCAAAATATCCGTAACCACCGGGCGCACCAGATAGTCACGCACGCCCATATCAATTAATTTCCGGTATAAATTTACATCATTATCAGGGCCAACAATGATGGCCTCAGTACCTTCATCGCAATGCGCCGCCAACCCTTCTAGCTGCGGTACAAAGCCCTCATCAATCGTATCTGTCTGGATAATCAGAATATCGGGCGATTTAAATTCCGAATAGGCCTGCGTCGCGGTCTGAACATCGCCTTCTTCAACCTGCACCTCAACACGCGCAAAGCGCCAATCATTCTGGATTGAACGCGCCGCTTCCAATGTACCTTTATCTCTTGAAAAGACAGCAACCCTAGACTGCGGAAGTAAGGTCGCCGTTACGTGAGTATCCGCCTCGCTCATATTATTTTCTCATGCCCTTCAAATGTGCCGTGTCTCATACCCGGTCAATAATATAGCACATTTCTTAAATTTTTCTTTCTAGACCTGCTCTTATTCAGACGTACCTTCCCCGCCCATGCTGGGGTTTTGCGCACCGCTTCTATAAACTTCAATCTGGTTCGACACACCGCGTGCATCTTTATGGGTTGTATTAAAGTCACGGCCCAGAAGGTCTTTTGGCCTGGAAACCTGACGCGCGATAACATTTTGCACCGTACATCCCATTTTGTAATCCATATCGGTTTTATGATCACTATCTTCAAAACCCGCCAGCAGGGAATCACAATCCGGGCCACGTGCGACATATGAGTTATAAGTAACAATAGCCTTCATGCCATCCGTATTACGCACAGGCAATATATCCGTCCGCACAGCCGCAACGCCGCCTTCATTACGCAACCACGCAGCAATATCCGCAGCCTCTTGCGTGGCTTTCATCGCCGTTGCACTTTTTGAGGCAGGGTTATAGGCAAGCGTCAAATGCACACTACCATCCCCGTAACGTTCGTAGTTTTGCGCTATATCGCCCAAAGCCCCGTAATGATTGCCATCAACTGCAAATTCACGCACAATTTTTTCTTCCGAAACCTGAATCTTTTTATCGGTCAAATGCCCTTCTTCATACATACGGCAAGCACTTGTGGACCCGGCAGCACCCAGCAACAACACCATTGCAGCAATTTTTATTGTTGGCTTCATCACAACGTCCTCTTTATTGTCTAATCCAGTATATATCCGAATGCTTTATCCAGATTAAATATCTCATCATCCACAGCGCCATATTGCTTGCGTATATTGGCCGCAAAAGCACTGGCCAAATGGTTATTCTGCTGCTTGGGCATTTTTTGCACTTTTTCCTTATCAGCAAAAGGCTCCACCAAATACGCGGAAATCATAACAACCAGCTCTGTTTCATTGCGTTCAAAGCTATTCGATGAAATCAAATCCCCCAAAATTGGCGTTTTGCGAATACCGGGCAAACCGGCCATTCCCTCAACCGCATCAGACTGCAACAAGCCAGCGATCATCAAACTTCCCCCGCTAGGGATCTCAATCGTTGTTTCGGCGCGGCGGACATCAAGCCCGGGTACGGTCAAATCCCCTGCGCTCACCGAATTCACAAAATCCAATGAAGACACCTCGGTGTTCAATTGCAGGCTAATGCGATCCCCAGAAAGAACAACTGGACGGAAATTCAAGGACACACCAAATTCACGGTAATCAATCACCAAATTACCAACCTGGTCACGCCCCACAGGAATAGGAAATTCACCGCCAGCCAAAAACCCGGCCTGTTGACCGGAAACAGCCGTTAAATTCGGCTCAGCCAATACCGTCACCAAATCTTCACGTTCCAACGCATCAATAAACAATCCAAGCGAACCAATGCCCAAAATCCCGCTATCTGTCAAAACACGGAACGTGGCCGCAGGATCATTTGGCAAGGAAATACCGCCGCCCATCGCCGTGGTAATAGAAGCATTACCCCCCCGCGAACTGGTTGGGCGCGTACTGCCAAAAATTGACGTCGCTGCGGTTTCATCCAGATCATTATTGAGCGTTTCAATCCCAAGGTCACGAACAAAACTGCGGCTGGCCTCGACAATCTTAACCTGCAGCATCACCTGCTGCTCACCCTTCACCTCCAGCAAACTGGAGATTAACTCATCCGGCGAACCGTCAATATCCTGCAAATCGCTGGTATAATTCGAAACAATATCAGTAACCTTTGATGCAACCTCGGGGGTCGATACTTTTCCAGACAGAATTATCTGATCATGTAAAACATCAACCAGCACATTATCGTCCGGGAAACGTCCCTTCAAAAACGCATTAATGGCCTTCAGATCATATGTGACATGCACATCGATCGTATCAATCACATCCCCTTTATCATCCAGCGCAATAATATTGGTATCCCCAACCGCAAGACCGACAACATAAAGACGGTTGGCTTGAACAGCCTGCACACTGACAATCGAAGAATCCGCCACCATAATATCAGACACCGCGCCCGGAACCTCAACCATTTCAGCCTTACCCAGTGTAATACGGAGCGGAGCGCGCAATTGATCTTCAGCCCCAAGGCTCATTAAATCTCCTTTGGCAGCCCATGCGCTCACCAAAGGGGCCGCCCCAAGCAGGGCAACCAGCATAATCGCGGCCAACAACGGACGCACACCAAAGGCTTTTTTAAAAGACATCATCATGATCTTGATCTTTCAGTTGATTAGAACGAATGAAAACTGAAAAATGAAATTAAAAGTGGATAAGTAGTTACTAATTGGACGGAACGACTTGCACCGCTCCACCACTATAGATTCGCACATTATTGGTCTGAATGCCAGACTCATTTTTCAGTTTCTGATATTCCGCCAGAATTTCATCATCTGCATTCACCAATCTTGCATCCGATGTAATCGGCCATTTGCGCTGGATTGGGGCATCATCGCCCACCCCGCGCAGAACCAGCGTCAAGGCCCCCATTTGTTGGGCCAATACAATTTTTTCTGTTTCCTCAACATCCAGTGCGAGCGTCACCGTTTTACCGACCTTAATTCTTTCTTCTTCAGCGCTGCGCTGCGCGCTTTGATCCACGGCCAAAACCTTCACATTTTCCAAAATGGTTTCAACGGCCGTTCTGTTCAATCCCTGACGCACAACCTCTTTCAACAGCGGATCATCGCCCTCAACCGTGACAGATTGCTGATAGGTTAAAATCACATCGACAAAATCGCCCGGAGCCAAAAAGCCGGCCACCATTGTGGTCGCAGACACCTGAATAGAAACGGCGCGCTGCCCCGGTTCCAACGACGCGGCAACAAGGTTACCTTTGGTTTGTCCCAACATATAAGACGCCATCACCGGTTCGCCCTCGGCAACATCACGGCGCAAACGCCCCTCCAACGCCTCCTCGGGTGATTGCGATTCCTTTCGAACGATGGCACCGGCAAATAAATTATTTTTCGGCCAGGTTTGCCACTTCAAATCACCTTCGCGTAATTCCCGGCCAATACCCAGATCTTTTGCGGCAATCAGAATTTCCGATTTCGGCTCCTCTTTTACGGCCACGACCTCTTCTTTTTTGTCGCCCAGCATCATCTGCACCAGCACGGCCATTAAAACAGCCACGATCACAGCACCGATCAAAACAATAATTACATTCTTATTCATGAATCATTTTTCCGTATTTAAATATGCGCAAAGATTTATTTGGTGATAACGCAGAAGAGTTCAGAAATTATACTTTTGTTCTTTTCACTTATACTATCATGAAGCCTTGAAATTAAAAAACGATGAATTTTATCTTGGCTTTTATATACCGAACGCCGCGGCCAGGTTGCCAAACGCCAAATACCCACTGACATAAAAGCCGTAAAACGCCCCGGCAACAATGGCAATGCCATAGGGAACCTTATTTACCCCGGCCTGTAACTGATCGGCCCAGCTCCCCTCTGGCGGAGCCTTAAAGGGCTTTTTCTTTTTGATATACAGCGCCGTCGCGCCAAGCAAGGCGCCAACAAGGGTCATAACAAACAAAAACAGCGGCAAGGCCCCCAGCCCCAGCCACAACGCATAAGCACTGGCCAGTTTTGAATCGGCCGCGCCCATAATGCGAAAATGATACATGGCCGCGCTCACCGCAAAAATCACGACCAAAGCGCCCATATGTGACCAAAGCGGCTTAAACACATCAACACCCAACACCCACATTAAAACATAACAAAGCGGAAACGCACCCAGAATAAGCGCACTGTACAGGTTGGGAATCATCAATCCGCGCAAATCCGAAACACCGGCCAATACGCCAATCCCCAGCACCGCAAAAACAAAGATAAGAAATAAAATAAGAGATATCATCGCGTTCAAATTACCCTATTTTCTGTCACAAAAAAAGCCCGCTCGTACAAAGCGGGCTCTCTTGTTCTGAATGCAAAACTTATTGCACTTGGTCCATTGCGGACGTTGCTGTTGCCGCCGCACCAATGTTTGTTTCCATTGAGCTGAACATTGTGGCCAGATCGCCACCAAATGCGAAGACAGACGCAGCAATCGCCAATGCGATACCGGCGGCAATCAGACCATATTCAATAGCCGTTGCACCATCTTCGTTCTGTAAATAGGCTTCTTTCCAAGCTAGTAATTTTTTCATGTTAGTTTCTCCTAATAAGTTTTGACAAGTTTTTTACAATTCCGGTTAATCCCATGCCTCATATTTATTCTTATTTTTTATGAAGCTCCCAACCGTGTATTCCTAATCATACCAACTATTTCTTTAATGAGAAGTTAAAAATTTAGCCCTTTACTGATAAAAACAAGTATTTTCCAACCTTTTATTTAGCTAAAATTTTACCCAAATCTCCTATACTTGTATTTACGTAAGTATAAGGGGTTAACTCTATTATTCCTTGATATGCAAAGTTGACAACTCACGTGCGATCTTTCTAAACGCTTCTTCTAAATCCTCCTGTCCCGGCGCGTCATAATATTGGTCCTCACTGGTGGCGCAGCGTTTATAATACCCTTTTGTGTTGTCATTAATACCCGATGTAAAAGTTACTGTATAAATCAGCACACCCATCTTTTTCAAATTGGTACAGGTTTCTTCAAAACGCTGATTATACGTTGCCACATTATAATTATTGTTACTGGTGTCCCAAAATGATGAATAGGTTCCATTTCGGGTATTATCCCCGTCGGTCATCATAACAATGGCCTTTTTCCAGTATTCACTATCCCAGGCCTTGCCTTCAGTGAATGGCGGCGCGGGGGACAGTAATCGCCCGCCCCACAACATACCGATATTGCCCAATGTATTACCGTGCGGATACATGACATTGTAATCATCCGGATCAACCTGAGACAGTAAAAAATCGCGATCACTGTTAATCGGCACTATTTGCGCGTAGGGACAGCTGTTATTCGGGCGGCTGGACACATCATACTCATACCCGTCATAGGCATCGCAACGATTATAACCGCTTCGGCACCTGCCGTTCCGCCACCGTGTACACACATACGTGCTTTCCACACAACGGCGCTCCACATCCCCATATTGGTAAATATCAAACGGCCCTTCATATTCGGACTCACCATCCGCAAGATCCGGGAACACATCATAAGGATAAGAATCGTTATCCCCGCGCGCCGGGTCCCAGCCATGACCATTCCAATTCACGCCGGATTTCCAAAGCTGACCGTAACTGCCATCTACATAGGTGGCATTTTCATTATAATTGGTGCCGTTATGTTCGATTACACAACCATACCAACCGCTGCTGGCGTTATGGTTATTGGTAACAGACACATCATGCGGCAAGGTTACAAAGCTGGAGCCGTCACGGTACTGGCTTCCATCAGGGTTCTTGCCCAAACCATAGCTTCCAACCCGCACAGAATTGCTGTATGGAACCAACCCGATCCGGACAAATTCATCCCGTGAAGCATTATCAAACATAATATTGATAAAACTCTGCGAGGCCCGCTTTAAAGACGTGATGTTATTATTCCAGCCCATAGAGCCGGTGTTATCCAGTACCAACACAACTTCAATGCCTTGCACTTTACGGGCAACAACGGTTTTAACCTGCATTTCAATTTCATCAATACCCAAAATCCGTACAAAGGATGTATCATAACGGGCATTACCGGTGACGCGCACCTCATCGCCCACAACTTCGACCTGTGGCTCAAACGTAAAACCAACCTTATCGGCCGGGTAGTTTTCAGCAAAAAACTGTCTAATACGGGATTCGATTTCCGCCTCATCGGTTGATTCCGCGGCCCCCGCAAGCGCCGATGCATCAATCGCCTGCGCCAGACGTTGTTGCACCAGATAAGCCATCGCATAATCAAGCGCAAAACCTGCCGAACCAACAATTGCAGGAGCCATAAACGCGAACATAATGGCAATCGCCCCGGACAGGTTCCGAACATACCGTTTTGCAAAGGCAAAACTCATCATCTTTTCTTTTTTATCAGACATTTTCTATACCCCTTCCCTATGGGAAAAATCAAACAGAGCACCCCGGCGCACCGTTTTTACACACCACCGAACTACGGCGGCCTCTGGAAAATGCAATCTCTTGCATTGGAATTTCATTCACAACAAATCCGGCGAATATCGGTTCATACAAATACTCCGACACCACCATTACTACACCGCTTCCCGCAGCGGCCAAAGGCAAAACCCGCGCCATAATATCCGCCTCTGTTGTCGGGCTCATATTGCGGGTTTCCTGCCAGACAATTTCAGCGGCATCATCCGCCGGAAAACGAATACTAATGACATCAAAGGCCAAATTCGCATCATTATACGGCAATAAAGATAACGTTCCCGCATTAATGGCCTCGGTAATGCCGGCCGCATCTATTGTTGCTTCGCGCGTAATCAAATCGGCCACAACCTGCGAGGCCCGAATGGTTTTTTGATTACACATGATCCCGCGCCCCATATCCAAAACACCCAACAGCAAAACCAGCAAAACAGGAAACACAAAAGCAGCCTCAATTGCGGCGACGCCATCTTCATTGCGCTTGTATCGCGTAATCGCATACTGTAACCGGACCATAAAACCCAACACCATCATTTTTAAGCCCCCCCATCCAAGGCCATTTCCTCAGAAAAGTCATAGGGTTCAGCCTGCAAGACAACCGTGGACATAAATAAACGCGAACTGTCGGCGCCCCATAACATTTGACCAACCAAAGGCGTAAGCGCCGTATAATTATACGCTACGCGAATTAAAACTTTTTCCGATGACCCGCCCAGGGCAAACCCGTTAGACACCATCATTCCATCTTCATCATAGGCCGGCTGCATCGTATCATAATCTGCGAAACTGCTCATGACCCGCGCCTCAATCACGATATCATTGCAACGAATTAAAACCGGGGCGTAATCACAAATCTTTTCACGGAATTCGCCTTCCATATTTTCAGGGGCGCTTTGCTGCAACTGGCCAGTCTTGACCGTTCTGGCCGCACGGGACGTCGCCCCCTCCAGCAGGCTTTCAGAGGCAAACATTAAAGACAGTTCGATGATCCCCAGAGACAAAAGCAAATACGGCATCGCCAAAAAGGCAAACTCAATCGCCGTTGCGCCGTCGCGGTTTTTACCCCATTTTCCAAAAAATTTTATCATTATTTATATTTAATTATTATTATATTTTACCCACAAAAAAGCACGTCCAACCTAGCGTTAATCCTTCTTATTCGTACGCAGAAAAAGAAGCCCTAACAGGACATGCTCTAATCTTAACCCTAACAAATAAAAGGTAAGAAATCCTTAAGGATAGATACAATGCAATCAAAAGATTACCGGCAAAAGATTACGGGTCTGACTTATTCTTGGTCGGCGTTGCCTGCCCCTGATCAACGGGAAACCCTTGCGGATCGAGCGGTAAATTACCGGTGACTTCCTGCCCCCAGCGCTCCACCAGCTCCTGCTGACGCTTTTGAATGGCCTTCTGGCGTGATTGGCCACGTTGATACAGCGTGGCAGTTACAAGCCCCGTCATGGCCCAGTTAATAATATACCCTACAGCCGCAGACGACCACATAACAACAATCGCAAAAGGATCGGTAACAATGGCCATCGTTTGCACAAAACTATGGTCGGTCGTCCATAATTCAAACAAGAAAGGCGAACACCCCGCCACATTCATGGCACCAACGGTAATCACCTTGTTTTTCCCGCGCGTCCGGTCGGTAAGCAAGGCAAAAGGCGTCGGTATCATGCCAATAAGGAGTAAAACAGTGGACGGCAAAAAAACCGCAGCCGTCATAATGCCCGATAACATCAGGATCTGCCCGCGCCACCCCATTTTCTTTTTATTTTTATTCTTTTTCTTCGCCATATTGCCCTTATTGCCATTCCCCGTTTTATAGGTCTAGAACATTCCATTGTCTGTAAAGTACAAAAACGCAACGAATAGTATTACTATACCCGCTACAATACTCGATATCAAAGCTGAAGCCTCCTGCCCCGTTGCCAGTCCAAATGTCGATTTATCCATCAAACGGGATTCAAGCCGTAAGCTCTCCGATCGCAAATCATCATATTCTTTCATTGCCAGTTTAAAGGCATTAAAATCTTTTATATGTACATCCGGGTTTTCCAACAAACTGGCCATTTTTATCAAATCACCCTCTTGGGCAAATTTATCAACATTCCTTTTTAATTTTTCACGGATTGTGCGGTCATGGTAACGCTTATACACCACGCCCAATTGTGATGCGATTGCCTGCCCGATACCTGGGAAATACGGCAATTGCGACCGCCGCTGTATGGCTGCCAAAATCATCAAATTGGCCAGAACCTTTTTATAGTGTTCCGGGGCATTCAAATCCGGTAAAAACGCATCAACGGATTTGGAATCTTTTACCGAGATAAACGCCGCAATATGCCGGTCAATAAAAACGGTAATTGATTTCCCCTTTTGGCACATATCCTCATAGGCGGTTAATATATCATCAGGCGATAAAATGTAATAATCCTTCAATTTATCGCTCATACAGCGGGCCTCAGGATTTAAAAGATACAAACAGCGCTCAATACCAAACCCTATATTTTTCTGCTTTACGAACATCCGGCAACTATCAAATCTGGAAACCAAAGACCCAATATCCACGCTTGGGTTCGTTTGCGCCTTCACCCATTGCAAGACGATATTCTGCGAAAACATATCGGCATAAACATTTAAATCCTTTTTTTGTGCCACAGATTCCGCCAGGGCAGACCCAACCCCGTCAGGGCTAGCGCGCAAATTACGAAAACGAATAGGCGCATCTTTATCAATCGCCATTGATAAATGACTAACCAGCATTTCTTCATAATTCGAAATCTGTCCCGAATGTTTAATAATATCGATATAGGATTCTATTCTTTCATACAGGTCCGGCTGTTCCAACGCCCGGTTAATCCAGTTCTTTAACTCACCGTCTTCGACAATTCTTTTGACATCACCGGGGTTTTTGTCCAAATCCATAGATAAAATGGCGGGCTGGAAGTACTTTTTGCTATTAAAAACCAATGGGCGCGGCGCCACAATTTTACGGATAGCCTGTTTTGGGCTTAAACGCCGCCCATCCATCCACGCCAACATTTCATCAATGGTCCAGCGCTGGGTCATGTCATCATGCAACAAGCCGCGCAACAGCTCCAGAATAGGACCCGTAAAACGGTCTTTTCCGGTTACGGCTGAATAACTTCCGACATCAATCTTACGCTTTATAATGGCTTCCGGGTCCATCCCGTGCAAAGGGTCATTTTGACGCAGCATAACCGCCAAGGTAACGCCAAAGGCATACATATCCGTCACGCGCGTTCCAGGCCCCCGTGAAATCGGGTCGGCCATGGCGCGTTCAATTGGTTCATATTGCACGTTCTGGTTAAAGCCAGACGGGGACGTCAGGCAATCGCCAAGCACTATCGATTTCAAGTTACTGGAACCGCCATCATAAATATTAGAGGCCCTGATAGAGCCGTGAACAAAATCACGGTCCCTGAAATCCTGAAGAATTCCGGCGAAAGGCTTTAACACCTTCTCCATGACAACATCATTTTTATAACCTAGCGCCTGTTCTTCATCCGGTTGCAGCAATTTACGCCCCAGATTATCCTGATAGATAAAAACATAGCGCTCCTGTTTGGCTGGTGGCCAATAGACCGTGCCATGACGCACAAGTTTCGCGAGCTGAGGATTGATAATCCCCTGATAGACCTCTACTTTATTGTGCCGCGGCACCAGCAACGGATCGGAAATATAGGCCACAAATCTGCCATTACCTTTTTTTGTGGTTGCGCGAAACGCCTGAATTTTTCCATTGTCATAACTATCAAGGCGCGTAGAGGCCTCAATAGAGAAATCCCCCAACCGCGCGATGCCTTCGCTGATTACGGAATTCTTTTTAGTGGAGGTCGTCTTTTCATCGGCAGGCGCGTCCTTTTTCAGGGAAGTTTTATTACCCCCGTTCTCCATGGTCGCCTCTTCTGCTTCTGTATTGTCTACTTCATCCTGCGTATCAGACATAGAAATTCTTTCTAAAATAGCCCCGTAATGGCAATCAATATTCAAATATCATACCATTTTGGCGCGATAACGCGAAAAAATAATTACTATGTTTGTTTTAGCATTGTAAAATCAGGCGGCGTTTACCCTATAAACGGATCTTCCATCAAAATGGTGTCATCCCGTTCCGGGCTGGTGGACAATAATGTAACCGGGCAACCAATCAGCTCCTCAATATGACGAACATATTTTACCGCCTCGGCCGGTAATTCACCCCATGTCCGCGCACCGCGAGTACTTCCGCTCCAACCCGGCATGGATTCATAAATTGGCACCACAGCGGCCTGATCGGCCTGGCCGGATGGGAAGTAATCCAGTTTCCGGCCATTCAATTCATATCCTACACAAATTTTAATCTCTTCCATCCCATCCAGAACATCCAGCTTGGTCAGGGCAATCCCCTTAATACCAGATAACTTGACCGATTGACGCACCAAGGTGGCATCAAACCAGCCGCAACGGCGCTTACGGCCTGTTGTTGTGCCAAATTCATGCCCTTTTTCACCAAGAAACACACCAACCTCGTTATCCTGTTCGGTTGGAAAAGGGCCAGACCCCACCCGGGTGGTATAAGCCTTGGTAATACCCAATACGTAATTCACAGCGTCCGGGCCAACACCGGCCCCCGTCGCGGCCTGCGAGGCCACAATATTCGATGATGTCACAAACGGATAGGTCCCATGATCAACATCCAGCATAATCCCCTGCGCGCCCTCAAACAGGATTTTCTTATTATCACGGCGGGCTTCATCCAAAACCTTCCAGACCACGCCGGCATAGCTTAGAACCTCACCGGAAATCTCCAGCAAATCACTATACAATGTGCCAACATCCAGCTCTTCCGCGCCCAAACCCTTCAACAAGGCATTATGATGCAACATCATCGTTTCCAGCTTTTCCTTTAACAGCGCCTCATCACGCAAATCACAAACGCGGATACCGCGGCGGGCCACCTTGTCCTCATATGTCGGGCCAATACCGCGCCCGGTTGTGCCAATAGGGTTTTTACCTCTTGCCCGTTCCAGCGCCTGATCCATGGCGGCGTGAACCGGCAAAATCAAATTGGCATTATCTGCCACCATCAAATTATCCGGGGTAATATCAACGCCTTGTTCCCGAATTGTCTTAATTTCTTTCAACAACGCCCACGGATCAACCACAACGCCATTACCAATAACAGACAGCTTATTTTCACGGACAATACCGGAAGGAAGCAAATGCAATTTGTATTCAACGCCATCAATCACCAGCGTATGGCCGGCATTGTGCCCCCCCTGAAAACGCACCACCACATCGGCACGATTGGAAAGCCAATCAACAATTTTTCCTTTACCCTCATCGCCCCACTGGGATCCAACAACCGCAACATTCGCCATAATTTTCTATCTTTCTTCAGGTTTTCCGTTTTTATAAATATGGGTGACACGATCAGGTATATCATCGCATTCCCCCATGCGCACCAGGGTCCACCCCTCGCTACGCAATGTTTCCAGCTCACCCCAGCCAACGCGGAGCGGAACTGCCAGAATCTTTTTATCATCAGTCCGGCTCAGGGCTGATCGAATTGTATCCATATACAGCGTAAAGCCAATGGCCTTTTGCGAAGTATCATCTTGCGAAGTGTCATCACTTTTACCGGCGGCGCCAAACCGGATAGAGTAATGCCCGCCGCGCCCCAATTCTCCGCGAAGCCCCTTCGCAAACAGCGAAAAAGCAATCCCGCTATGATACTCAAAGCCTTTTGTTTCAAAAGCGTCAAACGTTAATCTGACATCATCCAGCCCCAACTGATCAAGCGCGACCTGAATATCGGCAACAACACCGGTTAACTTTTCGGTCTCGACCTTCATCGTCTTTGGCAAATCCAGCGCAGAAACCTTATCAAGCGCGTCGGCAGCATATCCGGTCGCATCCAGCAAGCTCAAAATACAGCCCTTGCCCTCAAAATCCAGCGCCGCAATACCATCGCGATCACGTTTATCCAGCGCGTTCAAAAGACTCGTGCGGGTCGCCGGCTCAAGCCCCCATTGATCCAGCAGCGCATCTGGCAGGCGGGGAAGCGTAATATCAAGCGTAATATCATGGACGCCAAGCCTCTTTAGACCCAAAATTGCCAATGTTGCACTTTCGGCGTAGCTGGCGCGGCTATCATCCCCGGCAATTTCACAACCGACTTGCGTAAACTGTCGCGCCGTTCGCAATTGCCCTGCAGACGCGCGCAAAACATCATTGGCATAGGTCAAACGCATGGGCGATTGATCCTGTGGCAGGCGGGTGCAAACGATACGGGCAATTTGTGGTGTAATATCGGCGCGCACGCCCAGCATACGGCGCGATACCGGGTCCATAACCCGGAAAGTATCCTTGGTCAGCGAAGCCCCGGGCCCGGGCGCAAACAGGCTTTCTTCAAATTCCATTAATGGCGGCTTAATACGCAAATACCCGTAACCGGTAAACAGGCTCATCAACGCTTGAATCGCGCTGGCTTCTTTTTCTGCTTCCTCCGGCATCAAATCCACAAACCCGGTGGGAAGAAGTCCTAAATGTGCTTCAAATTCGCTCATAATCTCTAATGATTGTTCTTCATTGTGATCCCCTATGCAATACTCATATGCACAGAAAAAGTCAATTAGACTCTTGGCATCATCACGCCGATTTTGCAGCCCTTTCAATGACGCTGCACAGATCACCGACAACCTTTTCGACCCGGGATTGATCATCCCCTTCCGCCATGACACGAATGACCGGCTCTGTGCCTGATGGGCGAACCAGAACCCTTCCATCATCGGCCAACGTTAAATTGGCCTGATCCAGGGCGTCTTTAACGTGATCGTGATCCAGTATCATGGCCGCACTTTTGCCTGCGGCGGTAAAGCGAACATTCTGCAAAATCTGTGGGACCGGATCAAAATGATACAAAGCCTTTGAGGCCGGAAGACCACTGGCCTTAACAACGGCCAAAATCTGTAACGCGGCCAAAAGACCATCCCCGGTTGTGGCAAAATCACTGATCACAAGATGCCCGGATTGTTCCCCACCCAGCGATAAATCATGCTCGCGCATTTTTTCGACGACATAGCGATCCCCGACAGCCGTGCGAACCAGCTCAATCCCCTGTGTTCGTAAAAAACGCTCCAACCCCAAATTAGACATGACCGTCGCAACAACCTGATCATTCAACAAACGCCCGCGCGATTTCATATACAGCGCCATAGTGGCCATTAACTGGTCACCGTCAATTTTACGGCCCAATTCATCAATCACAATCAAACGATCCGCATCCCCGTCAAGGGCAATGCCAATATCGGCGCGGTGATCCAGTACCGCTTTTTGTAAATTATCCGTGGCCGTGGCCCCGTACCCATCATTGATATTACGGCCATTGGGGGACACACCAATTGATACGACATCGGCCTCCAGCTCCCACAAAACCTGCGGCGCGACCTTGTACCCCGCACCATTGGCGCAATCGACCACGACCCTTAACCCGTCAAGGCTTTGACGGCGGGGGAAACTTTGTTTGATAAACTCCGCATAACGGCCCAGCGCATCATCCAGACGACTGGCTTTACCCAAATCCCCCGGGGCGGCATAATACGAACCCATATCCCGGTCCATCATGGTCTCGATTTCCATCTCAAGCGCATCATCCAGCTTATAGCCGTCCGCGCCAAAGAGCTTTATTCCGTTATCCTGAAACGGGTTATGCGAGGCCGATATCATAACCCCCAAATCCGCCCGCAGTGAACGGGTCAACATCGCCACCCCCGGCGTCGGTATCGGCCCTGTTAAAACCACATCAAGCCCCATGGCGCAAAACCCGGCCGTCATGGCTTGTTCGATCATATATCCCGAAAGGCGCGTATCTTTACCAATGACCACGCGATCGGTTTTATCGCGCGCTTGGCCCTCTCGTAAGACAATAGCCGCGGCCATTGCAACTTTAAGCGCCATTTCCGCCGTTACCGGCGGCGTGTTGGCCTGCCCGCGAATTCCATCTGTTCCAAAATACTTTCTGCTCATGGGATATAGAATGCCTATAAAAGCGCAAGAAAACAAGAGGTCTTGATTTTACGTGACATACGGCGTAAACCAAAAATATTCATGACCATAAAAACCGATATAATCAGCGTTGTAAACAAAGGCAAATCACCGGTTATTCTGACCGGCCCGCATAATGGCTGGGCCATTCCGGCTCCACATATTGATAACGGGCGCCCCTTGGGGCTGGCGCCGCATTGGTTTGCCCGGGGCAGTAAATTGCGCCGCCATGAAGCCTGCGATTGGGGGGTACAGGATCTCTTCGATGAAATCCAGCGCCAAAACAGCGATATTTGCCTGCTATCGGCTAAATATTCCCGCCTGTTGGTCGATTTAAACCGCATTCCGGCCTTTAGCATCTGTGAAGGGTCCAGCGAAACCGGCGAACCTATCCCAGGCAATAGAAATCTCAGCGACAAAGAGCGGCTGGAGCGCATTGAGACTTATTACACTCCCTATCATTCAGCCATTGATGACCTTATTACAGACACGCGCCGGACACACGGCAAAGTTATCTGGCTTGATATACATAGCTTTAGCCCCACATGGCTAGGCAAACCGCGCGCCGTTGGAATTGGTACGCTTAAACTGGCCAGATCCTCCCTTACCGAGACAGCCGAGGCATGGCTCGCTGAACAATTCCCCCATTTGTTTATGGCCGATCAACCCTATGATTTATCAGACGAACGCCACCGCGAGATGTCTTGCGGGCATTTAATTGCCGCGCGCAATAATCTGGATTATTTCGGCCTTGAAATCCGTAACGACTTACTTTCCGGCACCAGGCAAATTTCCGATATGGCCAACCATATCATTCGCCTGACCCAAGCCATATCATAACGCCGCTTGTTTTGGCATTGGGTGGCATACATAGACTTATTACAGCGCCTGATCCGCGCCCCATTACCCTGCACTGCACTGCACTACACTGCCCCGGCCCCACCCGGCACCGGCTATCTCAATAAAAAAAGGGCGCCAAAGCACCCTTTTAAATAAAGCAGATTAAAAAACATTAAGTCCCTTGCGGCAATTCACCGGATTTGCCGATACCGCCCAATCCACCCCCTGATGGAACAGATGATTGCGGCTTATTATCTTTCGGGTCATCATCCTCTTCCTCGCGGATAATTTTTTTACCGGCTAACAAATCCTTGATTTCATCGCCGCTCAGGATTTCATATTCCAATAAAGCCTTGGCCAGTTTATGCAAATCATCAAGACGGTCTGTCAATATCTGCTTGGCGCGCTCATACCCGCCATTAACAATCCGTTGGATTTCCGCATCAATCAAAGACGCCTTCTCATCCGATAAATTGCTTTTGTGCCCCGGCATACCGGAAAACGCATCATCATCACCGCTGTAATCCAACGGCCCCACTTTCTCACTCAAGCCCCATTCCGTAACCATTTTACGGGCCATACTGGTTGCCTGTTTTATATCACTAGAGGCGCCGGTGGTCACCTTTTCATGGCCAAAAATAATTTCTTCAGCCACGCGTCCGCCCATGGCCACAGCCAAATCAGCCTCGAGCTTATCACGGGCCATAGACAAACGATCCCCTTCCGGCAGACGCATAACAACCCCGAGGGCACGCCCGCGCGGAACAATCGTCGCCTTGTGAACAGGGTCTGATGCCGGTTCATTCAACGCCACAATCGCGTGGCCGGCCTCGTGATAGGCGGTTAATTTCTTTTCCTGATCGCTCATCACCATCGACTTTCGCTCAGCCCCCATCAGAACCTTATCCTTGGCATCCTCAAAATCTTCCATAGTGACAACGCGCTTGTTTTTTCGCGCGGCCAACAATGCGGCCTCATTCACCAGATTGGCTAGATCAGCACCGGAAAAACCGGGCGTGCCCCGTGCAATAACCGACGCATCCACGTTATTCGCCAGCGGCACTTTCTTCATGTGAACTTTCAAAATTTTCTCCCGGCCCTTTACATCGGCCAGCCCCACCACAATCTGGCGATCAAAACGGCCGGGACGCAACAACGCGGGGTCAAGCACATCCGGGCGGTTCGTCGCGGCCAGAATAATCACCCCTTCATTGGATTCAAACCCGTCCATTTCAACCAGCATCTGGTTCAAGGTCTGTTCACGTTCATCATTTCCGCCGCCCATACCGGCACCACGGTGACGACCCACCGCATCAATTTCATCAATAAAGATAATACACGGGGCATTTTTCTTGCCCTGTTCAAACATATCGCGAACCCGGCTGGCACCGACACCGACAAACATTTCCACAAAGTCGGACCCTGATATCGTAAAGAACGGGACATTGGCCTCACCAGCAACGGCGCGCGCCACTAATGTTTTACCGGTCCCCGGCGGCCCCACCAGCAAAGCGCCTTTCGGAATTTTACCGCCCAAACGCTGGAATTTTTGCGGGTCCTTCAGGAATTCAACAACTTCTTCCAATTCCTGCTTGGCCTCTTCAATACCCGCCACATCTTCAAATGTCACGCGCCCCTGCTTTTCTGTCAGCATCTTCGCGCGGGATTTACCAAATCCCATCGCGCCGCCGCCGCCTTTTCCCTGCATTTGTCGCATAAAGAAAATCCAGACCCCGATAATCAGGATCGCAGGCAATAACGAAATAATAATACTCAGAATATTAACGGGTTCTTTGGCGACTTCTTCGGCCTTTATTTGCACGCCAGTGCCTTCCAAACGGTCAACCACATTTTCATTGGGGGGAACAAGCGTGCGAAATGTTTGACCGGAAGAGGCAAAGTTCCCTGTAATTTCATCGCCCTGAATGGTCACATTAGATATGCGCCCGCCGCGCGCATCGGCCATGAAATCACTATATGCTATGCGATCGGCATTGGCGACATTCTTGTCTTGCGCCTCTTGCAGGACATTAAACAAAAAGACCATGAACAGCGCAATCGCCATCCAAAACATAAGATTTTTACCAAAAGTATTCACGTTCTTTTTGCCTTTTCATGATGCGTTAAAATCAATACCTTTAAAATATAGCATTTTAGTGTGGTAACAAGCGAAATTACAGAGATTTTTTATTTACGGTGCTCACGCTCCAATATCAGCTCATTCTCACTGACACGGAATATAACACCGCCCAATGTTCGCGCCTTACCTAACCGCCCCTGCATCAATGCGTCGCACAAGGCCTCCAGCCTTTCCATACGGGGGCCATGTTCGCCGTAATCGGTTAAGGCCCGAATGCCGCGCATTAACACGCGCAGGACAATCTCTTCTGACTGGGACAGCAACACAGAAACATTAAATGCGATACGGTTCGTATTTTTAATAGACAGACTTTCCGCATAACATTTTTCTGTCATATCCTCTAACGCCTGCGCCGCCCTTTCCAAACGTCTGGCCGTTATACTCAGGCGCTTGGCGCTAAGCCCCTCTTTCTCTAAAACCTCACGTGAGGCTCTCAGACGCACGCGCGCAAACATCTCTTTCCTGTTCGACGGGTCATCGATATAAGGCAGATTTTCCGATGCGCAATAAGACAGTATTTCATCCTTGGAAAAGTCTAAAAATGGCCGCATCAGCATAATCTTGCCACGAAGCTGTTCACGGCGCATGCCGGCCAACCCGTCAAGACCACTACCCTTGGCCAAACGAAACAGCACAGTTTCAGCCTGATCATCCTGATGATGCGCCAAAAACAAATACTTAACACCCAGCCCCCCGCAGCAACGTTCCATCAACTGATAGCGCATGAGCCGGGCTGTCTCCTGAATTTTCTGCACAGTTTTTTCACCGTCCCAATGTAAGGCATGGTGCGTTACCCCCGGCCAGGCGGAAACAATCTCACCAACGAATGCAACCTCTGCTGCCGCTTCCGGGCGCAAACCGTGATCAACACTCATAACATGAATATGGGGCCCCTTCTTCACTTGCGACCAGCGCGATAGCAAATGCGCCAGCGCCATGCTATCAGGCCCGCCGGAAACACCGATCGCAATCCCGCGTTCATGAACAAGGGGCGCAAACGGCCCCTTTTCCATTGTGTCTAAAAAGCGCTTAATCATAAAAGCTATGTAGCATGGGTGAGCTTAACAGCCAAGCCTTTGCATTTCCTGCTCGGCGCGGCGCAAAACAGGACCAGACCCTGTGCTAAAGTCTTTCTTTAGTTGATTTAAGGCAATACAGGCGTCTTTGTTATTGCCGATACTTGATAAGGATAATCCCAGCTTTAACAAATTATCTGCCGTTTTGGCGCCATCAGGGTATTGTTGATACCCTTCTGCAAAAATACGGGCGGCCCGGTCAAAATCACCGCGAACATAGAATGTCTCCCCCAGCCAGTATTTTGCATTACCAGCCAAAGGATGCCCTTTGTTATTCTGCAGGAACGTTTCAAATTCACGTTCTGCAGCATCGTAATTACCATTTTTCAGCAAAGAAAAAGCATTTTCATACGCCGCGGCCGCATCATTCCCGCCGCCGCCCAAATTGCGCGTACCGCCCATAGTTTCCGATCCGCCCATGGTTTGAGATCCGGAAGAGGCATTTGAAGGGGCCGGGTTATACAGGGTCACATCGCCCGGCCGCGGCTTGGATGCAGTACCCCCCGCCCCATAGGACGAACCGTTTTGAGCGCCGCCACTTTCCAAATCACCGAGACGCATCTCAAGGTCGCCCTGCATGCGCTCCAAAGCATCATTCAGCTTTCTGGTGGCGTATGATTGCTCCTCCACCTTACCGGTCAGCTGTTGTATCTGCCGTTCGAGTTGTTGCAGGCGTATCTCCATATTCGCCGAACCAGCCGCATCACCAGCCCTGGAACTGGATGGAGGGGGTTGCTCACCGCGATAAATCGCGCGGCTTAATGTCTCGATTTCATTTTCAAGTCTGCTCAACCGGTTTCCCAACTCTCTGGCTGATTGCGCCATCACATCACCAGAGAAGGCAAACAGGGCCACAAAAATTGCAGCCCCGCCTATAAATTTACCGATTTTCGTGTCCGCTTTTCGCATCCGCGAATCTCCTTAACTTAGAATTCGTTTGAAAAACGATTAATTTACTTTTGTTACGCCGCGGCGATTTTGTGACCAGGCCGCATCATTGGAGCCAGGAACGGCAGGGCGTTCTTTACCATAGCTAATTGTATTGATGCGTGACGGATCAACACCAAGGGCAACCAGATAGTTTTTGGCTGAATTTGCGCGGCGCTCACCCAAAGCAAGGTTGTATTCACGTGTCCCGCGCTCATCCGCATGACCTTCAACTGTGATAGACAATGTTGGGTATTGAGCCAACCACTGCGCTTGCGCTTCCAGAACTGAGCGGGCTTCAGGAGATAGGTCATACCGGTCATACCCGAAGAAAACCCGGTCACCAACATTCGTAACCAGATCAGCCTGTGTACCAGGGGCGGCCCCCGTGTTATCACCATAAACATCGCTTAGCGCGCTATCTGTGATGCCTTCGCGCTCCATCCCGGCCTGATCATCCATCGAGGCTTCATCTGTTGTCGAACAGGCACTGACAACAAACATCACAGCAAAAATCATCAGCAGATTTGTTAATTTGGTTTTTTTAAACATAGAAAAATTCTCCTAACAGGTAAGAATAAAGTCGTTAATTGTGATCTCTAACAGACGAAACGGTTAAGTGTTCCTTATTAAAATCATTAGTTCTAGATATATTCCCTTACGGCCCTCTTCGCAAGAGGCCTAGCATATTATCCACATTCCTTTTTTAAGGATGCATAACGGCCACGATATCACCGGCTCTTGCAACCACCGGCAAAAGCCCAAACACCAAAGCAACCAATATATAAGCCACCCATTGCATAATCTTATCTCCTTGAATTATTACATCACCTTTCGGTAACAGGAATTAAAGCCCTGGATCAGGGCCATACAATGACCGGATCAAGGAAATATCAAGACGATATCCGGGGCAATATCGGGCAGAATTGTGGTTTAAAAATGACACAGCCTAAACAAGCCGGGATAAGAAAATTCGTGGTGTGCTAACGCATTTCCGCGCGCACCTGCTCCAAAAGCATGGCGGCATCGTGTCTATCCTGCGGATTTGTGGCCTGATCAATATAACGCACCAATGCCTCCTCGGCCTTGGGCATTTGCCCGGTTTTTGAATACAGCACCCCCGCATCCAGCAAAAGCCGGAATTCCTGCGGAGCAATTAGCCGCATCACCTTAATCGTTTCCAGAGCGCCCAGATAATCCGATCCCTCTATCTGACGCAGCTTGATATTATTCTGAAGGCGAATCAAAATATCGCGGTTGCTACAGGGTTCGAAATAGTCCGATGACAGCTCCGCATTCGGACCGGCTGCATTTTTCAACATGGCCCTCAACCCCGGGGCCTCCACCAGATCACAACCATTAAACGGGTCCAGAATAACCCGACGGCCCGCACGTTCAATCCGAACCATAAAATGTCCGGGAAAATTAATGCCCTCAACATCCCATCCTTGCGCCCGCCCGGCATGTATATAAAGAATAGAAAGTGCAATCGGCATACCGCGCGCCCGATCAATCACAGCAATCAAATCGGCATTACGCAGATTATCGTAATCATCTTCATCCCCGCAATATCCAAATTTATCGGCCAAAACATGTTTTAGCGCGGCAATTTGGGTTTCGGGCGTATCATCCGCCCCGGCCTCCATCAAACTTTCGTAGCGCTGCCCAACCTCTTCGGCGATGACTTTTAAATGGTGGAAATAGCGATCAAAATTCCTGCCTTTATACTGCCCCCCCGATACAGCCGCCAGACAAATCGCACTGGGGGCGATATCAATTTCCTGATCGGGAAGATGGCCGATGGCCTCTAGATATTCCAGCGGGTCAATGCTCATTAATCGTTTAGCGGCTCCACCTCAATAAGGGATTGCGGCCCACCCGTCGCGCCATAGCGATCCGGCGTCGCGCTCGGGGCTGGATACGCCGCAACGTCCCCATCATCACTATACATTCCCGCCTGTTCTTGCCTCTCTGTCAAAGGGTGCGGCTCATAATCGCGAATGGTTTCAGGGGCGGGCTGAACGCCTGCATTCCCTGTCACAGAATCGGAAATCCGCGCCCCTGCCAGCTTAACATAGCTAACAACGCGCTTTACATCAGGAATGGTGCGCGCGGTTTCTATCACACGGTTCAACTCCGCCTGGTGTTGCGCAACGCCAATCAAATAAACCACCCCCGACACAGTATCGATAGAATAATTGATGGATTGTACATCTTTATCAATGGTCAGGGCGGTTCTTAGGCGCGTTGTGATCCATGTATCACGGGCAAAACCAACAATTCCACCGCTTTCCGCCACCTGAATTTCATTAATGACCTGCTTCACGCCCTCGGGTTGCCATGCCAGACGAATGGCCTCGACCCGTTCTTCGGGGTCCTGCACCACGCCGGTCACCAATACACGGCCCTGATTGACGGTCAAATCCAGTTTCAGGAAAGAATCAACATTTGAACGAAACCACAAATCGTTAATCTGGGCCTGGATTTTCAAATCACTGGCCGCACGTCTTAATCCGCCCTCTTGCGAGGCAGCAACGCCCAGAGTCGCCCCCGCGCCAGTTGCAATCCCCGTTAAGGTGCAGGCAGGCAACAACAAAACAGAGGCCAGTAATACAACATTATGAATTTTCATCTATATTCACCTGAATTGGTCTTTTTAAAATGTTCCAGAACGAACAAACGCATTATGCCCCGAGCAACCAGGCATTGTCCATACGTACAAACCGAACCGGCACAAGGTTCCACAGAAGAACAACGCCAATAACGTCAAAACGCATGGCATAATCATTATAGGCCGGGTTTTGCGCGATATAATGCAATGCTGCCCGCTCAATGCGTCCACGCGCCGTTTTACGCACCGATTCCAGCGCGCCATCCAGATTGGCACGCGCCTTTACTTCCGTAAAGACAAGACTCCGACCTCGGCGGGCAATGATATCGACCTCCCCATATGGGGATTTATAACGCGAAGACACAATGCGGTACCCCCGCAGCATATAATAGGCCGCGGCCAGCACTTCGGCCCAGCGCCCTTTACGGTAAGCCTTTAAACGCGCCCTAGACATGATCAGAATTTCCCGGAGATTTGAAGCGCCAGATCATACAGTGTCTTGCGCGGCCGCCCCGACAAATCGGCCACATAGGTTGCGGCAGCTTTGGTTTTCATGCTCAACAGGGCCTTTTGCAAGGCCTCTTCAATTTCCGCATCGCTCCACACCTTATCGGCGGCGCCCTCGATAATCAGGACAATTTCCCCCTTGGGCGCTCCTTTATCTTTATAATGGTCTATCAATTCGGAAACCGCCGCGGCGCGCACTTCTTCGTACATTTTGGTTAATTCCCGGGCAACACTCACATGACGCGGCCCCATAATTTCGGCAATATCACCCAAGGCATCCAGAAGACGTGGCCCTGTTTCATAAGCAACCAATGTGGACTGCAGGCCTGCCCAATCACGTAAAAAGCTCTGCCGCGCCTTTTGCTTATTGGGCAAAAACCCTATAAAGGCAAAACGATCCGATGGTAAACCAGAGAGTTGTAGCCCGGCTATAACCGCGCTTGCCCCCGGAATGGCCGTCACCATAACCCCGCATTGCCTTGCCTGACGCACCAGTTTATAGCCGGGATCAGAAATTAAAGGCGATCCGGCATCGCTGATTAAGGCAACAGATTGCCCGTCCTTGATCTTCCGTATAATTTCATCGCGCTTTTTTTCATCACTATGATCATTATAGGGGATCATCTTGCCTTTAATATCATAGGCACTTAATAACTTTCCCGATACCCGGGTGTCTTCGCACACAATTACATCGGCCGCCGCCAGCGTATCCAGGGCGCGCAATGTTATATCCCGCAAATTTCCAATCGGTGTGGCCACAATATACAAGCCGGATTTTAATCCCGGGATAGCTTTGCTTGCCTCTGGCCATTTGTTTTGTTTTTCGTTAGGGTATGTCATTCTTTAATTTTTAGTACGAAGCGAGCCCAAACGCCATGAAAAGATTTCAGTTTCTATTTTGCAGCCTCTTATTAAGTGCCACTCTTTTATTACAAGCCTGCGCAGGAAGCAATTACACCAATGGAAAAACATGGCAATACAAACCCGCCCCCGCCAAACAGGCACAGGCAGAACCGGCCAATCTTGACACAAGCCTTCCCCCTGAAAACGGGCGGGGCGAGTTGGAAACAGAATCTGAAGCCGCCATACTCAGCCAGGCCAAGGAGAACCTGCCCCCTGTCAAAGTTGCGATTTTGCTACCGTTAAGCGGTCAACATGAAACACTGGGGCAAGCCATGTTGAATGCCGCACAAATGGCGTTATTTGAAGTGGGGCATAACGCGTTCGAACTCATGCCGCGCGACACAAAGGGCAATGCCTCCGGCGCAGCCGAGGCCGCGCGCAACGCCGTCCAGAACGGCGCGCAACTGGTTCTGGGCCCCCTGTTTTCCAATTCGGTCAGGGCGGCAAAACCAATTACACGCGGTGCCGGCGTGAACATGGTTGCCTTTTCAACAGACTGGACGCTGGCCGATAACAGCACCTTCATGATGGGGTTTCTCCCCTTTGATCAGGTCAGCCGCGTCGTTGATTTTGCCGTCAGTCAGGGCATTCGCAATGTCGGTGTGTTTTCGCCGGCAACAGATTACGGTGATACAATTATCGGTGCCTATAACAATATCTCTTATCAGGCCGGTTTAAACACGGTTGCCACAAAACGATTTGCGCCCAATACGTCCCGCCTGTCCAGCGACATGCGCGCCTTTTCGGATTATGACGCCCGCAAAGACACAGACGCGCCGCCGCCAATGGATGCCATTTTTATGCCGGTTGGCGGCGAAATGGCACGCACAGTTGCCAGTGTTGCCAGCCAGTACAACATGCGCCCGGATCAGGTGCGCCGCCTTGGTACGGGGCTATGGGATGATGAAAATCTGGCCTCGGAGCCTGCTTTACAAGGGGCCTGGTTTGCCGCGCCATCCCCATCCCTGCGCAAAGGGTTCGAGCGCCGATACTTCGAAATCTACGCCATCAGCCCACCGCGCCTGACCTCACTGGCCTATGACGCCACAGCACTGGCCGCCATATTGGCGCGTAATGGTCTAAAAACCACAGGGCGCCCGTCTTTTGATTCGGTTTCTATCGAAAACCCGAACGGCTTTGCGGGCATAGACGGGATCTTCCGCTTCCGCGAGGGCGGGCTGGTTGAACGCGGCCTGGCCGTATTGGAATTCCGCAACGGGACCATGCGCGTGATCGACGAAGCCCCGCGCAGCTTTCAAGCCACCCGGATGTAACCGGCCGGGTTTCACCTGAACAGGGGCAATTGCAATCCAGCGCGCCCGCCGCTTTTTCTGGCCTAATTCTGCTGCTCCAAACGCTTTTTGATACTCGGCAAGGAAACGGCCTCAAAAGAACTGCCCGCATCCAGGCGGCGCTGCATTGCCCTGAAAATCTCCTGCGGTATGTTCACATCACAGCAACTCTCCAGCCCCTTGAAACCGGGGAAAGAATTGGCCTCACAGATTGTATAGCCGCCATCTTCGGCATAGAGCAAATCAATCCCCGCCACCTGCAAATTCAAAATACCGGCGGTCATAATGGCCATATCTTTTGCCTGCGCATCGGGAATAAACTCGGCCACACTGCCCCCTTGCGAGAAATTGGCTTTAAATTCCCCTTCTTTGGCGCGGCGTTCCATTGACGCAACAACCTTGCCATCCACCACAAACAAGCGAATGTCACGGCCCACGCTTTTGGCAATGAACTTTTGAAAAATCAGCTGAATATTCGGATTGGTTTCGGACAGCAATTCCATCATATCATGGAACGATTTACGGTCTTCCATCAGGAAAACGCCTGTGCCGTTCACCCCCAGCAAGGTTTTCACCACAACCGGAAAGCCGATCACGCGTTCAACCAGATCCAGATCCACAGGGAACTTCGCCAACATCGTGCGCGGGGTTGGCAAGCCCCCCTCAAGCAGGGCCTGATGGGTATGCAGCTTATCAGACACCGTTTCAATGGATTGCGCGCTGTTAAACACTTTCACGCCCAGCCGCTCCAGATGGCGAATAACGGCCAGCGCGAAATATCCGGTATCAATCACATAGGTACGGGGCAACACGAAATCAGGCAACGGACGAAATTCACCGTCAATCAACACGGTGCGCTTATCATCATTACAAACCAGCAAATCAAACTGTTCCGGCTTGTACACCTTCACATCAATGCCCATTTTGCGCCCCTCTTCCATAAAGCGGCGAATTTCAAACGCCTCAGAGCTCGGCGCCTCTATTTCCTCATTAAAAAGAATCCAGACTTCCATATGGTTTCATCCCCAATTTTATTGCGAGGGCTCTTTATGACATGAAATACGCTCTGTTAAAAGAGAAAAGCCGAATTCAGGTAAAAAGTAAATAAATCCACGGCATTAAACCCCTCTTAACAAAACATGGGTAATAATAGTAAGATAGACACAGGCATAAATTATGTGCGGGTATAAATAACCTTGTTTGGGGACCAAAAGAAAACAGTCTGGACGCGCTCCCTGCAAATCATTGCATTTGCAGCACTTTTCCTATGCGCTTCCCTGCCCCACACAGCCAAAGCGCAAGATATCACCACCGGCCTGATCGGATATTGGAATTTCGATGAAACCACCGGCACCACCGCCAGTAATCTTATAGGCAGCGCCTCTGATGGTACCGTAACCGGAACCGATTTTGATACCGGAAAAGAAGCCGGGAAGTTTAATAATGCACTAGGATTTGACGGTGTGGACGACACAGTCAATCTTGGCAGCAGCCTTAGCATAGTTAATGACTTCACCATTTGCGCCTGGGTAAAGCCAGCCGGAACCACAACTGGTTATATTTTCGGCAAAACCCATTCAGGATCCGGCAACCCCGGCCCCTATATGCGCCAATTTAATACGGGAAATGAATGGGGCATGGGTATGGGAAGCGCGATTATGAGTGATAACAGTGTTGATGTTGGCGTTTGGCAGCATCTCTGCGCCGTCTATACGCCAACACCCGGCCTCTCAAAACTTTATAAAAACGGAGCCATGGTTAATTCCAGAACCTTTAATGCCTTTTCCCCCAATACTATAGACGCAACGATAGGAAATAATCTTCTAAACAACCGTCAATTTGAGGGCGCTATCGACGAAGTACGTATCTATAACCGCGCCTTAACAGATGGCGATGTTACAAAACTGTATAACTACACACCCTATCTGCCCCCCTGTAACACCGACGCCGATAGCGACGGAAACCCCGATTACGAAGCCGTTATGCTGTATAATAACGACGAAAAAGTCATGCAATATTGCGACGGGACGGAGTGGGTGAGTGTGGGCTCTGGCTCAGACGGCATGCCAACCGGATGCAGCAATATCGGCGACACCTGTGGTGATGGCAGCATCTACGCGGGGCTGTCACCAGATGGCAATGTGCCAATGTACACCACGCCTGCCGATGCGCCGGGAAAATACACATGGAACGATGGCTCAGCAAACACATATGATACAATGATTAATTGCACATCAAGCTCATCACCCGGATCGACCTCATCATGTCAAACAGGGGAACAAAATACACAGACACTGTCCGGCTTAAGTGGCTCGGGCACCCCAGCGCCATATGCGGCCGCTCAATATTGCGCCGACCTGGCCCCACCAAATGCGGCAGCACTGGGGCATGACGACTGGTATCTTCCTGCGATGGATGAATTAAACCTTCTTAATATGTATAAAAACACAGGTGACCTGAATGGAACCTTTATTGAAACAGGTACTACGGATCATTACTACTGGTCCTCCTCAGAAAGAGGAAATAGCACCGCACGCGGCCAGCGTTTCAATGGAGCTTACCAGTTTTACGGTGACAAAGACCTGTCCTATAATGTCCGCTGCGTTCGTAAACCTGTAAAATCCACCACCTGCTCATCCCCCGATGCCGATCCCGGCACGATGATTTACAATTACAACGAAGGGGTGCTGCAATATTGTAATGGCGAGGACTGGATCAGCATGGGCCCGAAAACCGCCCAAAGCGGCCAAAGCGCCGATGTTCTATCCCCGGCCGCGCCCAGCTCCGGCCTTATCGGATATTGGCCGCTGGACGGTGACGCCACCGATTCTGCCGGAAGCAATGACGGCACATTGAATAACGCGCCAACATGGGATTCCGGCGGAAAAATCGGCGGCGGCATACAGCTGGACGGTGTTGACCAATATATTTCCACGCCATCCATATCAGCCAGCAACCCCGCCACAATAACGGTCGCGGCATGGTTTAAGGCCGATACATGGGGCGATGAAGACAGCGGCTGCATTATCTGCATCAATAACGGCGGCGGAAGCGATAATATCCAGATCAGGCTTCTCAATGATTCCGGCCAGCAAGGCTTAAGGACATTTTTCAGGGGCAGCGGCGACGGCGGTCAGGCGAATGTACACAACGCCGTAACGCTGGGGCAGTGGCACCATGTCGCCGTAACCTATGATGCTGGCGGCACGCGCATTCCCCTTATGTATATCGATGGGCTGCCCGTCTCCACCTATGATCTCACCGGCGCCGCCACAGGGGGCCATGGCTTTACAACCCTGAATGCACATATTGGCGCCGATGCTGTGCCCAACAGGTTTTTTGATGGAATCATTGATGACGCGCGCGTTTATAATCGCGTTTTAACCGATGATGAAGTTTTGGCGCTTTACAAATCAAACTCCCTCGCCGGGCATTGGAAACTGGATGAAACCACCGGCACCACCGCCGCGGATAGCTCCGGTAACGGCAATGACGGTACGGTGAATGGCACCGATTTTGATACAAGCGCCGCAACGGGACGCAGTGGCGGTGCCCTGACATTTGATGGCAGTGATGATTACATTGATTGCGGAACGGACAGCAGCCTTGATATTACAGATGCAATAACGGTGAGCGCCTGGGCTTATACCGATACTGATACTCATGGCCGTATCATTTCACGTCATGGGAATAGTTCAAATTTCGGATGGGTACTTATTAGAGATAAAGACAGTGATTCTTTTGCATGGGATATTTCAACAAATGGAAACGACTGGAACAATGGCGGCTCCACAGGCGTTGATACCTTCGAGATCAACACCTGGTATCATGTGGCGGCGACTTATGATGGCACAAATATGCGGGTGTACATTGATGGCGTCGAAGAAACATCAGGTGCCTTTCCGGCAGCTCTGTCAGGACCTATAAATGTCTCGTCTCATAATTGTGAAATTGGATCGGATGGTTTTAGCTCTATTCACTTTAGTGGCCAGATCGATGATGTTCGCATCTATAACCGCGCCCTGAGTAGCGATGAAATTGCCGACCTTTACGTTGCAACGGGTGGGAGCGGCTCACAGCCCGTCACGGGGTGCAGCGCTATTGGCGATACCTGCGATGACGGCACCATCTATGCCGGTCTCTCGCCGGATGGGAATGTGCCCATGTACACAACCCCTGCGGATGCGCCTGGTGGTATCGCATATGCCTGGAATGACGGCACGACAAACTGGGCGGATACCACCATGACAAATTGTACGATCGGGTCTCCGGGACCACAAGCCAGTTGCCAGACAGGTCAAGCCAACACAGACTTGCTGGTCGGGCTGAACGGCTCCGGCACACCGGCCCCTTACACGGCGGCGGAATACTGCGCCGGGCTGGCACCGCCTGATGCTGCGGCGCTGGGGCATAGTGACTGGTATGTACCGGCACAGGATGAACTCAACGTACTCTACGAAAATCTGGTGGATCAAGACGGCGATAACACCCCGGGCGGGCCATTGGGAAGCACCTTTGGATTTAATACATCCAATACCTATGCCGGTTCTTACTATATGTCGTCCTCCGAAAATAGCAACGCGCATGCGATTAGCCAGAGATTCGGGGACGGGAACCAGCAAACCGCCACCAAGAGTAATGATATTGCCCTGCGCTGCGTTCGAAAAGGTGACAAGATACTCATCAGCACCTGCTCCTCCCCCTACGGTGAACCGGGGCAAATCTTCTATAATGATGACGAAAACCTCATGCAATATTGTAATGGCGAGAGCTGGATTGCCCTTGCCCCGCCCACCGGAAACGCAACCGTCGTGCCGGGGCCTGACACCACCGATCCGGTATGGACAACCGCCGCAGGCACGGTTGATACCATCAACACAGGTGATAGCCTTAGCGTTACCGTCACCGCCACCGATAACAGCGGCACCGTGACCTATTCCAAAACCGGCGGCGATGCATGGATCAGCGTGAACGCCACGACGGGTGAGCTCACCGGAACCGCACCGGGATCGGCGGGCACCTATTCCATCACCGTCACCGCCACCGACCCCTCCGGCAACACCGCCGCCCGCAGCTTTGATGTGGTGGTTGCGGATTGTACATCTGGCGCGATTGGCACAGTATGCGCCGATGGTGCCGTTTATGCTGGTACAACCGTTGGCGGAGCCCGCATGTATGTTGCCGATGCGGATGAAAGCGGCACTTATGCGTATGGCGGGCATCTCACGGATTTGAATGGAGATAACAATACCGTGGTGCCGGAGCTTACCGATGACGGTCTAGCCAATACGGATTGGCTATTATCGAGTGGCGCAGGTGATCACGATGCTGCGCAGGCTTGCCGCGACAAGGGCGCAAGCTGGTATCTGCCGGCAATAGACGAGTTATCCGATATCAACGCAAATCGTGCGCAGCTCGGCGCGGCAAATTTACCTGCGGGCACCGTCATCTACATCTCATCTACTGAAAATAGCCCTATGACTGCACGAGTTCAATTTTCCAATGACGACAGCATGAACGTTAACAATGGCGGAAAAAACTTCGCATTTAATGTCAGATGCATTCGTCGGTAATTGTTTGCACACTCATACTCATATCCTGAGTTGCTTTCTCAGAAATTTTCCCCAATATTTTTTGAATAAATTATTCACGCTGCTTGAACTCCGTCCACGAATCGAATCAAATGCTAATCATACGAAACGACGTGTTGTGGAAAGGAACGCTTATGACTCAAGCGGCATTAAAACTTGCCGAAGTGCAAGAACTTGTGTATGAAAAAAACATCATGCAGGATAACGAAAATATAAACGAAGACGAAAACCCAGGACGCAAAGGACGTCCGCGCAGTGAAAAATCACGCAAGGCCATCCTGAAGGCGACCAATTCCCTGTTGCTGTATACCAGCGTTCAGGATTTGAGCATTGAGGCCATCGCCAAGAAGGCCAAGGTGGGCAAAACCACGATTTACCGTTGGTGGCCCAACAAGACCGCCGTGGTGATGGACGCATTGATGAGCCAGCCCGGCCTGCAAAAGCCTCTGCCGACCCCATCCAATAATGCGGACGCGGTGCGGATGCAGCTGGACAAGCTCATCCACCTGCTGGATAGCAAAAACGGCGAGATCATCGCCCAGCTGTTCAGCGAAGCGCAGGCCGATGACAAAGCCAAGGAAATCTTTGAACAGAACTTTCTGGCCCCGTTGATCGACGCCATCGAATACAGCGTTCAACAAGGCCAGGAAGACGGGGAATTCCGCAAGCAAATGGACCCTAAAATGACGGTCGACATTTTGTGCGGCCCGGTCTTTTTCCGTCTGATGTCCCACTCACAGGACCTGGACGGGGATTTCCGTGAAGACTACCCGGCCGAGGCCGTTCGCCTGATTAGTGCATAATTGCCAATACACGGCCAACAATAATAAGGGGCGCATCAAAACCCGAAGCGCCCTTTTTTATTACCAGCTTCCTGTATTGTCCATGGATGCCCAAGGCTCCGCTGGTTCCAGCTTTTCACCTTTTTGCAACAACTCAATCGAAATGCCGTCCGGTGATTTGAAAAAAGCCATATATCCATCACGCGGCGGGCGGTTGATGGTAATTCCTTTATCCATTAATGCCTGACAATAATCATAAATATGATCAACGCGGTAGGCCAGATGCCCGAAATTACGGCCGCCCGAATATTCTTCCTGGTCTCCGTTTTCATCCGGCCAGTTATAGGTCAGTTCCAATAAAGGGGCTTTGTTATCTTTTGCCCGCGCCTCATCATGCGGGGCCGCCAGAAAGACCAGAGTAAAGCGCCCTGATTCGTTTTCCATACGGCTGGTTTCAACCAGTCCCATTTTATTACAGTAGAATTCAAGAGATTCATCCAGATCTTTCACCCGTACCATTGTATGAAGATATTCCAATGTCATCGTTCTAAGCCTTTCTATCTATATTATATCCGTCATCAGAATGCTTAATGTAACACTGCATAAACAAGGGACAATACCTGCCGCACTTTGACTCTCATCCAAAATCCTATATCTTGATTCTATGTTCAAAAATTTAAGCATAAAAAATTTAGACCTTTCTGAAATCTGGGCAAGCGTTCATGCCTGGGTGCAAAAAGAACTATGGGACAATGGCGCGTTAATTGAGCTGGTTGTCGTCGGCGTGTCCGCCCTGATTGGGGCCTTCATCTATACCTTTATTCGCCGCAGGTTAATCAACGCCATCGAAAATTCAAACTGGCCGGTGCGCGTCAAACACATCACCAATAACCTGCGTAAACTGGTTTTCCCTTCCTTAACGCTTATTCTGATATTCATCGGCACCACGGTCATTGCCTCTGACTTTGCCGGGGCCATGGATATTACCTTTAACATTGGCCTGATGAAGGTTTTACTGGCATGGATTATTATTCGCGCCGCCGTATTGTTTATCGAAAACACCTGGGTCCGAAATATTTTCGCCGTCACAATCTGGACCGTACTGGCGCTCAGTATTTTCGGCGTTCTGGATGAAACGACCAGCACGCTGGATGGTATTGGGTTTACTATTGGTGAATTTCGCCTGTCCGCCCTTGCCGTTATTAAAGGCGCGCTATCGATCTTTATACTGCTCTATCTGGCGATTTTTGTATCCGGATTTGCGGAAAGCCGCGTCTTTAAATCAAAGGGCCTGACACGGTCTTCGCAAGTGCTGATTGCCAAAGTCATCCGCGTAACCTTAATTGTTGTTGCCCTGTTTATCGGCATCACCAGTGCCGGTATTGATTTATCGTTGTTCGCCGTATTCGGCGGTGCCGTCGGTCTTGGTATCGGTTTTGGTTTGCAAAAAGGGATATCCAATTTATTTTCCGGCATGCTTTTGCTGATGGACAGGTCCATCAAACCCGGTGATGTGATTGAACTGCCGGATATGGCCACTTTTGGCTGGGTCAATGAAATGGCCGCGCGTTACACTGAAATCATCACCCGCGACAACAAATCGGTGCTGATACCCAATGAAGATTTTATCACCCAACGCGTTGTTAACTGGAGCCACGGCAATTCCCTTATTCGTGTCTCACTGGATTTCGGGGTGCATTACAACTCCGACATGGAACAGGTTGTGGACATTGCCATTGATGCCGCAAAACAGCCCGAGCGCGTGGTTTCATTCCGGGAGCCCGTCTGCTGGATGACCGAATTCGGAGACTCTTCGGTTAATTTCCGGCTTCGATTCTGGATCAAGGATGCCGAACAAGGCATCACCAATGTAAAAGGTCAGGTCATGATGGAACTTTGGAAAGGATTGAAAAAGAACAATATCCAAATTCCTTATCCGCACCGCGAGGTATTTGTGCACGACGTCCCCCCGGATACCGCGCCCAAACCCAAAAAACCAAAGAAAAAAGTGCCTGCAAAAGAATCAGCAGACCCTGAGGATCAAGCAGCGCAATCATAATAAAAGTAAGGGCCATGTCGTATCCACGGCCCCTTTCCGCCCTCTTTAGCCAGCGGCATAAAAAAGCCCCCCGCCCCAATATAAGGGCGAAGGGCATATATTAAAACACGACGATCAGTCTCGCCGATAACTCAGCAATATCAAGCGGCGGCGGCAAGATTTGCGCTATTCAGGGCAAGCTCGCCATCAAGGACAGCCGCCGCGGCATGCACAACAGAGGCAATACGCACAGCGGCCTGAATATCACTGCTGGTAAGGCCATGTTTTCTTAGTTCTGCTTCATGGGCATCAATACACATACCGCAGCCATTAATGGCAGACACCGCCAAAGACCACAATTCAAAATCCGCCTTTTCAACGCCCGGGTTACCAATAATGTTCATACGTAACTTGGCCGGCATTGTGCTGTATTCTTTATTGCTGGCCAAATGGGCAAAACGATAATAAATATTGTTCATGCCCATAATGGCGGCGGCGGCTTTGGCGGCGTCATAGGCTTCGGCAGATAAATTATCTGCGGCTTCGGCCTCTATTTGCTTAATGACTTCCGCATTGCCTGAGGCCAACGCCGAAGCAAAAAACGTGCCCCAAAGCTGTTGCGGGGTTAATGTGTCTTCATTGGCCAGCGACGACAAATTCAGTTTGATATCTTTGGCGTAAGCTGGAATTTGGGATTTTAGATTATCTAATGACATAAAGTTTCTCCTTAAAATTAGTGACAAAAAAGGCGGCTGGAGCGGTAAAGCGCCCCCAAATGCCGCCCTTTCCCTTACATTGATTATGCGGCCGTTTTCATCTCTCCGGCAATTGCGCTGGTGTCGATTGTGTCACCACCAACCGGGCGATTACACGGGCACAACTCATCGGATTGCAACGCATCAAGTATGCGTAAAGTTTCCTTTGGGTTGCGGCCGACATTCAGGCCATTAACAGAAACATGTTGAATAACATTATGCGGATCAACAATGAAAGTCGCGCGCAGGGCAACGCCTTCGTTTAATTCACGTACGCCAAGTCCGTCAATCAATGATCCTGTTGTATCGGCAAATGACCACTGGTCGAGTTTCTCCAGATCAGGATGTTCACGGCGCCATGCCAGTTTAGAAAATTCGTTATCTGTTGAACCGCCCAGAACAACCGCATCGCGGTCTTCAAACTCTTCGTTCAATTTTGCAAATTCAACAATCTCGGTCGGGCAGACAAATGTGAAGTCCTTCGGATAGAAATAGATAACTTTCCACTTCCCTTCAAAACTGTCCTGCGTGATTGTTTCAAACGCGCTTTGCCCGTTTTCTTCATGCTTCATGAATTTTGGTTTAACACCTGTAATTTTGAATTCAGGCAGTTTATCGCCGATGCTTAACATATCTACTCTCCATTTTGGTTAATCGGTTATTTGTATCGTTTCTTCCGTTATGGCACAGATTCGGGCATAAAATAAAACAATAATTTCCGCTATATACTATTTATAAAATCGATAGACACTGCACGATAATAATATTATTATCGATAATTATGCGTCCAACTTTAAAACAACTTGATTACCTGATCGCCCTAAAACAGGAAGGATCTTTCAGCAAAGCGGCAGAGCATTGCTTTGTAACGCAATCCACCTTAAGCGCCGGCATCAAAGAGCTGGAAAACACCCTTGGCCATATCCTTGTAGACAGGTCCTCGCGGGATATTATATTAACGCCCTTGGGGGAGGATATTTTCGAACAGGCCCTTAAAATCAGCAACCAGGTTGACGAACTTGTTATGCTGGCCAAAAACCAGGAAGAACCGCTGACCGGCACGCTTCGGCTGGGGGTCATACCGACCATCGCCCCCTATATGCTGCCCCGTATTTTGCCCTCGCTGCAACAGGATTTTCCCGGTCTGAACATTGAACTGCATGAGGATCTCACAGAACGCCTGATTGAACAGCTCATGCGCCGCAAACTGGACATTTTGTTAATGGCCTTTCCCCATGCAACACAGGATATAGAGCACCATATCCTGTTCGAAGAACCCTTTGTCATCGCAGCGCCGCATAACCGTTATAAAAAACAGAGTGTTTCACTGGATTTTCTGGATGATAAATCTGTTCTCTTGCTGGAAGATGGGCATTGCTTGCGCGATCATGCCTTACAAGCATGCAAGCTGCAAAAAACAGCACAAAAACGAACCTTTAGCGCAACATCCCTGCCCACATTGATTCAAATGATCAATCACGGATACGGGGTGACGCTTTTGCCGAAAATGGCGGCAGAGGCCGGGACGCTGCCTGCCAATATCGATATATTGGAATTCAAAAGCCCGAAACCGACACGGCAAATCGGCCTGGCCTGGCGCAAAACCTCTCCGCACGCGCGGGAATACCAGTTGCTGGCCGACCATATTCAAAAGTTGCAAAAGACATAATAACTCGCTATCGTGAGCCCCAGTCAGACTAAGACTAAGACTAAGACTAAGACAAACACGCAAACAAAACGGGCAAACATACAATGAAAACACTATTAAGAAATTTATTCAGCGGGGCATCAACCCCCGGCCCGAAAGAAATTGAAAACCTGCGTGAATGTTTTCACGATATCATGCAGGCCAAACTTAATATCAGGCGGAGCGTAGCAGAAGCGCAAGACAAGCAAGAAGACAAGGGAATAGACACAGAAATAGACTTAGGCTTTGATCTGGACGCCATCATTACCAACACCTTCCGCAATAGCAAGCGCACCGATTTCATGACCGAAGAAGACCTTGAAGCCTTTGATACCGCGCAAGATATCTTGCTGCATGAAAGCGATAAACCCATCGGATTCACATTATGCGTCAAGGATTTCAGTCAAAAATCATCCCCCTTCCAGCCGGCAATGAATTTTATAAAGGATAATCAGGATCTGTTACAGCATGTGGCCAAGCGCCTGCAGGCCTATGAACAGCACGCTTTACCCGCCCGCCTTCATCAGGGCGGCGCGCCGCCAGCAACAAACAATCTGGAGACATAGCCCAGCCGCGCTGGTTCGATTACAGTTGCAAACAAATGCAAACAGACTTATAAAATGGCCCTAACCCAATACAAATACCGGAATCTGAACGATGTCATACAAAGTTGCAGCCCTTTATAAATTCACCCCCATAACGGATATCGAGTCCCTGCGCAGCGATATATACGCCTTTTGCGAGGCCAATGTCCCCTCGATCTGCGGGACTTTGTTATTGGCGCCAGAGGGCATAAACGGCACAATTGGCGCCCATCCCGATGATATGGATAAAATCATCGCGTTTCTGGATGACCGCCTGCAAATTTTACAATCAGGCAACACCATCGGTGAATTCAAATATTCACACGCCAGTGAGCGCCCGTTCAACAAATTCAAAGTCCGCCCCAAGAAAGAATTGATCACACTGCGTAAACCCGAGGCAGACCCCAATCAACAGGTTGGCCAGTACGTAAGCCCGGAAGACTGGAATGACCTTATCAATGACCCCGAAGTGCTTTTGGTCGATACCCGCAATGATTACGAAACCAAAGTCGGGATATTTGACGGCGCGATTGACCCCAACATGAAAATTTTCACCGAATTCCCTGACTGGGTGGAACAGAATCTGGACCCGGCGAAACATAAAAAGGTGGCCATGTTCTGCACCGGTGGCATTCGTTGTGAAAAGGCCAGCGCCTATATGCTCGCCCATGGGTTCGAAAATGTTTACCACCTGAAAGGCGGTATTTTGAAATATCTGGAAACCATTCCCGCCGACCAAAGCAAATGGAAGGGTGATTGTTTCGTTTTCGATAAGCGCGTCGCCGTCGGTCACGGCTTAAAAGAAGGGGAGTGGACAATTTGTCACGCCTGCCGGGAGCCCCTTTCAAAAGCCGAAACAGAGTTGCCCAGCTATGAACAGGGCGTATCTTGCCTGCATTGTATTCAGGATTTAACCGATGAGCGCGCCGCCATGCTCCGCCAGCGCCAGCATTACTACGAAAATCACTACGCAAAATCCCTGGAAAACAAAAACAGTGAAACACGAAACTAAATACTTACGCATTCACGGCACCGTTCAGGGCGTGGGATATCGCGCGTGGGCTCAGGAAATCGGGCAGAAAATGAACTTAACCGGATGGATACGTAACCTGCGCAAAGACCGCAGCGTAGAGGCGGTTGTCACCGGTGATGAAGACCAGATACAAAAATTTATCTCACTTTTATACAAGGGCCCGGCCGCATCAAAAGTGGCGGCGATTGAGGTCTCCGATGGGGTTGATGAAGACCTGAAAAGTTTTGAGATTCGTGATACCGTATAAGGTATGACCAACCAGGAACCGCAAAACACCCTGCCCGTACTGTATTCTTTTCGTCGCTGCCCCTATGCCATGCGGGCCCGGCTCGCGCTGTATTATGCCGGCATAAAGCTGGAACTGCGCGAAATTGTTCTGCGCGATAAACCCGCCAGCATGATAAAGGCTTCCCCCAAAGGCACCGTTCCGGTTTTGATCACCGCCAAGGGCCACGTCATTGATGAAAGCCTTGATATCATGCATCATGCCCTGGCTGAAAATGACCCGGATGGATGGCTGCCTCACCATAATAAGGGCTTGATTGATACCAATGATCACATATTTAAAAAGGCACTCGACCGTTACAAATATCCCGGACGCTACCCGGATGAAGATTGCTCCGGCGCACGCGGCCAATGCGAGGATTTTTTCAAAACGTTAAATCAACATCTAACCGGCAACAGATACTTAAGCGCGCCCCATATAACCTTGACCGATATGGCCATTTTTCCTTTTATCCGGCAATGTGCCAATGTCGATCGCGGCTGGTTTGATGCGCTACCTTATCCGGCATTGCAACAATGGTTAGACACACATTTAAACAGTGACATCTTTGCCGCCATCATGACCAAATACCCCCCGTGGGCAGAGGGGGATTTACCGCTGATCTGGCCGCAGGAATAATGGCTTTAACGGCCACTCGGCGGCGGCGGCATATCATCGGGTAAATCAGGGCCACTCAGTGGGCGCACCCCTTTTTTAATACGGTCCTGATCTTCTTTCATAAAGGCATGGGGCTTCTTTTTTCGGCTTTTTTTATCATGACCATGAAAGCCCTTTTCAAAACGTTCGGCAAGAACCTTACGATCGGCTTGCGATAAATCGGCGGCCAAATCTCTGGTCACATCGATCCGGCGCTTACCCATATTGCTCATAATCTTGTGCAATGTTTCGGCTTTTGCATCAAAGGCTTCGGCATCAAAATCCTTGGCGCTCAAAATCTGGCTGATTTGCTTTTTAATGGCCCGCGCCTTTTTCATGTCGCCGCGCCCTTCCTTGAAAGCCGTTTGCATGGTGCGCGCAACAATATTATGGCCTTCCGGGCTCATTTCCGATGACAAGGCGCGGTATGGGGCATGACTCCATTGCTTATAAACCATGCCGCCTGCGGCGCCCAGGGCCAATACATTTAAAATCACCGATATGGTGAACATTACTTTCATGGCTTTATTATCCAGACTCATAACCAATCTCCTTCCGTAATGTCATGGGCGGTAAAAACCAGCGCGGTCAGGGCGTTGCTATAGCTATCGATCCCGGTCACAAAATCCGCGTAGACCCCCATAAACAAACCCAGCGCAAAAATAACCGCCATCACATAGGCTGGTCTAGGCAGCATAAAAGCATCCCAAAAGCTGTGCCAGATTAAATCTATCCCGCTACGCCCCTGTCGTTTATGCATAAAAGACGCCTCTATAATCCGCTCTGCCAGATTGCTGGACGGGGCCGGTATATACCGCTGTTTCAACATATCCTCAAAATCCCTGTCATTCGTGCTGTGCTTATCCATATTTTTTATCCTTCTCCAAAATTCCTTGCTCGGCCAAGGTCTGCTTTAAGCCGCTTTTGGCACGCATCAACAGTGATTCCAGCGCCTTCAGCCCTACGCCAAGCGTATCGGCGGCCTCTTTATTACTTAAGCCTTCATAAAAACACAAATTCAGCGCCAGCTTTTGCCGTTCCGGCAAGGCCTGTATGGCCCCTTCCAATGCGCTGTGTTCCTGACCGGCCTGGATTTTCTCATCCTGAGCGGGGCCATCTTCGGGCACGTAATCCAGCGGGGCATCACCGGCACTTCTGCGGCGGCGCTGTGTGCGTAATCTATCCGTCGCACTGTTCACGACAACCCGGTAGAACCACGTGGTAAATTTTGCGCCGCGTCCCTCTTTCCAAAGCTCCGGCTTACTCCACAGCTTTAAAAATGCGTCCTGAACGGCATCCTCGGCCTCTTCCTGATTTCCCGACACGCGGTAAGCGCAGGCATAGAACATCTGGCTATGCCTGCGTACCAAGGCTGCAAAGGCTTGGTGATCGCCATTTTGAATACGGCGCATCAAATCTTCATCGCTTATAGTGTCAAAGTTTTCCAAACTATAACTTCCAAAATGCGTTGGGTGAGCATTATTTAGTCTGCATCCCCCTTGCCTTGCCCTTTTTTATGCTTGGCACGGTGCTCCTGCATTTTTTTCTTCCATTTCTCTTTGGCGGCGGCGGCCTCATCTTTGGTGACCGCACCACTGGAATCGGCATCCATCTCGGTAAATTTCTTCTCATGATGGCTCATGAACTCTTCACGCGAAATTTCACCATTATTATCCAGATCCAGTTTCTGGAACATCTTTTGCCCACGGTCATGTTTTGGGCCGCCTTCTGCCATTGCTGGAGCACTAAATACTAAAGCCAAAGCCGTTATTGCAAGTAATTTTTTCATTATTAAACCTTTCCTATTTTATCATGTTGAATGTCTATAATACGGCGCGGCCCTTGGAACCCTTCGCAAAATACCTCTATAAATTAAAAACTTTCCAAACAGCAGGTTTTCTAAGCCCTGTCATATGCGTATGATAAAAGAGCAGTTTAACAGGGGATCAAACCAGATATGACACAACAACAAGAAAGCCCACGCGGCAAAAGCCTTCACGATTCAACGCAACATATTATGGATCAGAAGCTATGGCTAAAAATCCTGATCGGTATGGCGCTGGGTATCATCACCGGATTCGTCCTGTCCCCCGAAGGCGTGGCCATCATCGATGGTGATCAGGCAATGGCGCTGGGGGAATGGCTGGGCCTGCCCGGTCTTTTATTCCTCGGCCTGATTAAAATGGTTATTATCCCCTTGATTGTCTGCTCCATCGTGCTGGGAATTGCCGAAAGCGGATCTATGGATTTTCTGAAAAAAATCGGCCTGCGCATTGTGCCGTATTTCATTTTAACAACGGCCATATCCATCACAATCGGCCTCAGCCTGGTCAATATCATTAAACCGGGTCTGATGCTCGATACCATCGTGATTGAAAACACCATCAACACCGGTCAAAATTCCGTGCCGGACAAACGGTTTGACGATCTAACCATCCCGCAGCGCATTGGCAATATAATCCCCGAAAACCCCGCCAAAGCGCAAGTGGACCGGAATATGCTGCAAATTGTTATTGCCTCAATCTTGTTGGGCGTCGCCATGATTACCATCCCTTCCAGCGCGGCCAAGCCCATGAAAGATCTCTGTATATCAGGTCAGGTCATTTCCATGAAAATCATAAGCTGGGCCATGGCCATTGCCCCATATGCCGTATTTGGTTTACTGGCCGATATTACCATCAAAACCGGCCTGGACGCACTTGGTAGTGTCGCGGTCTATTCATTGACTGTTTTATTAGGACTGGCGGCCATGCTCGCGGTTTACTGCGCTTTGATTGGCGCCTTTAGCAACTTACGCATCCGTGATTTCCTTTTGGGCATTAAAGAGGTTCAGCTGCTGGCTTTTTCCACCTCCTCTTCCGCGGCAACAATGCCATTCTCGATCGAGGCCGCCGAAGACAAGCTCAGGCTCCGGCCCGAAATTGCCCGCTTTGTTATCCCGCTTGGCGCCACAATCAACATGGACGGAACAGCGCTGTATCAAGGGGTGGCGGCCATATTCCTCTGTCAGGTTTTCGGCATAGACCTGAGCCTGAGCGAAACCATTCTTCTATTGGTAACCACCGTCGGTGCCTCCATCGGCACACCGGCCACCCCCGGGGTTGGCCTGGTTGTGCTAGCCACAATCCTGAGCGGCCTTGGCGTGCCGCCAGAGGGGATCGCCCTGATTATTGGCGTAGACCGCATTCTGGATATGTGCCGCACAACGGTCAATGTCAGCGGCGACCTGACAGCGGCCGCCATCATGGATAAATGGGTCAAAGCCAAACATGAATAAAACAAGACAAATAACGCAGATATAAATAAAACCGGCAGAAAATACGCAGGCAGATCTATACCGCCTGCGTGCCCAAAGTTTTTAATGCGCTTCACTTAGGTTGTAGCGGCCAGATCAAGATAAATTCGGTTACCGTATTTGGAATTAGGCTTCAAAGCCGAAGACCCAATAATTTTGGCTGACTTTTTCAGCTCCAATGCCAAAATTGTGCCTCCATCCGGCGATTTCTGGGTTGTATAGCCCTTAATCAAAGGATGGTTCATCAATTTTTGTCCGGCGGCAGACCACCCGGCATCGCTTAATTCAATCAGCAGCAGATGCTCATCATTATCCAAATCCATGCGGTATTTGGTTTCACCTGTTAAATCCAGAACCAGACGGGTTTTTCCCGGATGTTCACCAAGACGTATATTCTTAACGACAGACCCGCCCTGCGTTGGCGCCGGATCCGAGGCCATTTTCGGTTTCGCCTTGACCGAACTATCATTTTGCGCCGTGGCTGGTGCCTGCGCCGTTTGACCCAATGGTTTTAACGCCACCGGAGCCTTGGCCGTTCTGGTCGAATCCAGCAAGGTCTCACTCGGCGTTCCGGTATCGTTATAAACCGGCATCTTCGGCACAGGTGGTTTATGCTTCGGACGAGCCGTAATTTCCGCAATCGTTTGATCCAGTTCCTTATCCGCAACGATCAAATCAGACAGCGGCGGCAATAATTTATCAAAATCATTGCGCAGTTCATTAACCTGACGTTCAATCCGCACCAAACGGAAATGGACATCTTCCTGCCCTTTCGCACCGCGGACATTGGCCAAACGTTCCTTCGGGATAAACTGGCGCTTGGTTTTATTGGACGGGTTTACCTGCTTGCGGGCGGTGCTGTGCAAATTAACAGGGTCCCCGGCCATTTCACGGTCTTCAACCATGGTCCAGCTGCCTTTCGCCGCCAGAATATCCTCGGTCGTGTCCGCACGGCTTCCGATTGCCCCAGCGCTGTCATAAGAATCATCACTAAGGGGGGAACAAGCCGTACTTAAAGCAACCAATGAACAAGCCGTAAGCGTAAGAATGAGTTTCTGGGACATTTTTAAGAACCTAAAAATTATTGATGAGTCCAGTTTTTTAGACTTGGAGGGATTCGTCAACCATGCTGGCGAATAAAGCGCGTTTTGTCCACATATCCGGATGGAATGCAGCAATACGCACGATTTTCATAATAATGCATTTTTGTAAATATTTTCTAAAAACGGTAGAATTTAAAGAAAAATTAAAACATTCCCACCATAGTAAAGACAGAAAAATATACCATTTTAAAAGGACCAGAATGATCAATAAACATCAGCCCCCCAAACCTTTTTATATCAAGCGCAACCTGCTGGCCTGTCTGGAAACTGCCTTGTTTATGAAACAGGGGGCCGAGCGATTTTCCGTCAGCTATATCGGCATGAAACGCTCATTCATTATTCCTTTTCTAATTTTACCACTATCCATCATGACCATGATTGCGGCGCACCCGGATAGCAATCTTAGCATGAACGCCATGCAGGTTCTGGCATTAATCTATGGCTTGCGCGTTGTGTTATATCTGGCCGTTTTCTGCACCATTATGTATTTCATGGCCAAAAACATGAACCGGATGAGCAGCTATTGCCGCTTTATTACCGCCAATAACTGGTTGGTTATTCCGGCCGCGGTTTTGATGTTACCTCTTTCGCTCGGCTTTATGGGCGGGCATTACGAATGGTCTGAGGTTTACCCTATGATGGTCTGCTTTACGCTGTATTCTTATGCCTATACGGCGTTTATGGCGGCCCATGTTTTACGCATCCCCATGGAACTGGCAGCATTTGTTTCCATCTGCTCTATGGCCGTTAATCAAACGGCGCTGGATGTGATGAAATGGATTGGCGCGCAAAGCATGCATTTACTGGCTTAAAATACAAAGCGGCGCCGGACCTTTAAACGCATCTCAAGCGCTCCTGCGCACATCTTGGTAGCCCATCTGACAGCACTCACCCGGCAGCACCCCCGCCCGTCTGTTTGATTATCGATTATTGTCCGCCTGCGATTTAGGGGCGGCGGCTTCTTCAATGCCCAAATCCTCGGGCTTGGCGCCGAACCGCGACAAAAAGGCGATAAACACGCGCGGCTTATAGGAAATCGCCATATGCGAAAACAGCAGAATTATCCAGCCTAGGGTCAATACAGGCTGGGGCACCCCGAAAAAGATACCGAAATACCCGATCCCGCCAAGTACAAACCCCCAAATCAAAATCAAGACAGTTGAATGCCCAACCGGAATGCCGGCGTGAATAAAGTGATGATGAAAATGCCCGCGGTCGGGTTCAAACGGGTGCTTTCCCTCTTTTACGCGGCGGTAAAATTGGCCGCATGCATCAATAACAGGCAAGGCGATAATCCAGGCAATCATAATCGGCACAACAATCGGGTCGGGCTCATGCGCAAGACCGATACAATACCAGGCCAGCACAAGCCCCAGCCCGAGCGAACCGGCATCACCCAGAAAAATGGACGCCTTTGAACGGAACGGGTGGCGCATATTATAAAACAAAAACCCGATAAGACAGGCCATCAAAATTGCCATATGAAAAAACGGCGCCCAGGCCCCGACAATCGCACAAGAGAGCATCAACCACCCCAGAACAATCGCACTTTTACCCGCGGCCAACCCATCCAGACCATCCATCAAATTAATGGCGTTAACAAACAAGGTCACAGCAATAATTGAAAACGGGATCGACATAAACCCCAGCCCCAAATTACCAAAGCCGAACAAATCGCCCAGATGATAAAGCCGCGCATCGCCAACAATCACAATCACAGTGGCCGCAACAATTTGCACAAAAAAGCGAACCCACGCCCCGACATGATACATATCATCCAGAGCGCCGGTGACCAAAACCAAACACAGCGACAGATATAACGGCCAATAACTCGCAAAATCCATTCCGGCAAAATGCCCCACCACCATGTAGATTGGGAAAATAACCAGACCGCCCACCAGAGGGATTTCGTCGTCATGTGTCTTACGCCCACCCGGTTTATCGGTCAGGCCCACGCGCATGGCCGCCAGACGGGCCAGCGGTATTCCCCCCACAACCGCGCAAAACGCGACGAGAATTAAAAAGGCGGGAACCAGATTATCAATGTCCATAAAACCAGTCATGAAAGGCAATTTATCATTATTAGGCCCAGTTACATACATATATCGTAGAATTTGTTCACAAGAAACGATGCGGACTTAAAGCGCGCAATGTTGCCTCAGGCAAGGCAGGCTCACGGCCCATAATTTCATCTATAATAACGCGGGCGGCCATATGCGAACTGATGATACCATGCGACCCATGCCCGCCAGAGATATAAACATCTTTCCCGCCGATACGCCCCAAATGCCCCACGACCGGAAAGTAATCTCTCACACTGCAACGTAATCCCGCCCGGTGCCCGGCAATACGCAGGCCACCCGCCATATCAGGGGCAACCGCGCGCAAGGCATCGATATTATCCAGATCATCCTGTGCAATAATATCCGTATGCCCAAGCCAGCGCTGAAACGTGGCGCCGATCATGTGAAGTCCGTCTTCATTGGCAGGCGTGCAATAGCCGGCATAATTTAAATTGCACCGCAAAGAGGCCGACAATTGACCGCCGCGCACCTGCGTTACCTGCCCGCGCACCGCACCAAAGGGAATATGCCGCGCCAGTTCAAAATTATTCAGGCCATTGGCGCAGGCCAGAACAATGATATCGGCGTCCAAATCCCCCAACATGTGATCACCAATATCCTGCCCTAAATGCAACTGCGCATCCCGGGCATAATAGGCACATAATTTTCGCGGCGATATGTTACCACTCAACGGCAAAAACAAGGCATCATGATTAAGGGCAATTCCCGCCTGTTTCGATACGTCTTCTTTCGAAAGGATGTGCATATCTTTTTTATCCCATCCCCAGTTTTTGACGCATTTTTCAAACTGCTTTTTCTTTCGGTCATCCACCACCAGATGCATGGTGCCGCATTGATTCCACGCCACATCCGCAGCGCCGTCCTGTGTAATATCTGAAAAAAGCCGAACAACCGACTGAAAGCCAATGGAAAAATAGTGTGCATAGCGATCCATTTCCGCACTAATTCTTGGGCTAACCAGCCCCGTATCGTTACCGGACGCCGCGCGGGCAAGGGCATTTTCACGCTCAAATATAATTGGATACGCTCCGTTTTGTTTGCACTGATGCGCCAAAGCAGAGCCAGCCAGGCCTCCGCCAATAATCGCTACTTTTCCCGGGTTATTCACAGCCCCTAAACTCCCCCACCAGCATATCCCGCTTGGTACCAAAACCACGCATTTTTTGCACCTCAAAGCCAACCTCACGCAGCCCGCGCTTCACAAAACCAGCGGCCGTAAATGTTGAAAAACGCGCCCCCGTTTTTGACAATCGCGCCATATTGGAAAATAAAGTCGGGCTCCACATTTCAGGATTGGTCGACGGCTTAAACCCGTCCAAAAACCAGCAATCGATTTGCTCACTCACCGCCGGGATAATGTCATTCATATCCCCGATACACAGACTAAGACGCACATGATCATCAATGGCAATATCATGCCGCCCGGAAACAGGGTCAGGGTAGCCCTTCACCAATGCCGGTAATAAATCCGGAAATTCATGCGCAAAGGGGTGCAGATAGCTTTGGATCTGTAAAGCACTCAGCGGGTACTTCTCCACCGAGATAAAATGCAGGCGCTGCCCCACCGTCGCATGGGCCTTAAATAATTGCCAGGTTGCCAGAAAATTTAACCCCGTTCCGAAACCGGTTTCAAAAATCGTAAACTCATTCCGGCCCAAAAACCGCTCAGGCAGGTCATTTCGCTCCAGAAAAACAAACCGCGTCTCGGCCAGCCCATCGGCCACCGAAAAATACACATCATCAAATTCTTTTGAACGCGGCGCGCCCTTCATACTTGTCTGGCTCATAATCTCCTATATATTGGATAGAGTAATAATTTGAAAGGTTTGTCTTAACAATGTCGATTGATGCTCTCTTAGAAATCTCCTCCCTGCCTAATCATGCCCCTGCTTTTGATAAAATAACGGACGATGATTATTTGCCCGCCATCGAAACCGCCATCAAGGACGCACGCAAAAATATAGAGACCATCCGTGATCAAGAAAGCCCCCCCAGTTTTGAAAACACCATCGTCGCGCTTGAGACATCGTCCGAAAAACTGGATCAAGCCATGAGCATCTTTTACAACCAGCTTTCGGCAGTCGGTGGGGATAAATTGCATGAAATCGCAGAAAAAGTAGGCCCTGTCTCGGCAGAGTTTTCCAACGACATTATGCTGGATGAAAAATTATTTGCCCGCGTGAAGGCCGTTTATGACGCCAAAGACGAACTGGATTTAACCGAAGAACAAAAAACCCTGCTGGATAATTCCTATAAAGGCTTTGTGCGTTCCGGCGCCTTACTGGATGAGGAAAAAAAGAAACGCTTCCGTGAAATCTCTCAGGAAAGTTCCATTCTTGGTCCGCAATTCATGAACAATGCCAAAAAATCAATGGAGGCCTTTGAGCTGATCATCAAAGATGAAAAAGATTTATCAGGCATCCCCGAAGGCGCCATCGAAGCCGCAAAAATGGCGGCCGAGGAAAAGGGCCATACCGGACATTACCTGTTCACGCTGGACTTCCCCAGCTACCTTCCGGTAATACAATACGCCGATAACCGTGATATCCGGGAAAAAATATGGCGCGCCATGGCCACACGCGCCTGGTCGGACGATGGATCGGACCCATATGACAACGCCGAGAATTGCAAAAAAATAGCGCGGCTTCGGCATGAACGCGCCAACTTACTGGGCTTTAAAACCCATGCGCATTATGTTCTGGAACGCCGCATGGCCGAAACGCCGGACACCGTACTTAAATTTTTGGACAAGCTAAAAACCGCCTATAAACCGGCAGCAGAAAAAGATCTGGCCGATTTAAAAGCCTTCGCCAAAGACGAACATGGCCTCGATGACCTGAAACCTTGGGATGCCACCTATTACAGCGAAAAACTAAAACAAAAACTTTTTAATTTTTCATCCGAAGACTTACGCCCCTACTTCCCGCTGGATAACGTCTTAAATGGCTGCTTTGAACATTTTACCAAATTATTCAATCTGACCTTCACCCCCAACAAGGACTACCCCCTTTGGCATGACGATGTTAAAGCCTTTGATGTACATGATAAAACCAACGGCACGTTTATCGGCACGCTATACGGTGATTTCCACCCCCGCAGCGGCAAAAAAGACGGGGCCTGGAAAACATCATACCGCGATCAGGGCCTGTTGGGCGGAAAAATTGAGCGCCCGGTGATCGCCATTGTCTGTAACTTTACCAAACCCACGAAAGACCGCCCATCACTGCTCAGCCATGGTGAGGTCACAACCTTATTCCATGAAATGGGCCACGCCATTCACGCCCTGTTATCCGATGTGACCTATCAATCACTGGCGGGCACCAATGTCTTGTGGGATTTCGTCGAATTGCCCTCACAGGTTCAGGAAAACTGGTGCTATGAGAAAGAAACACTTGATCTATTCGCCCGGCATTACAAAACGGGGGAAACTATCCCGGCCGATTTGATTGAAAAAATTGTAAAGGCCAAAAACTTTATGGTTGGCATGGGCGGCTTGCGGCAGGTCAGCCTGGGCATGCTGGATATGCAATGGCATGCCTTTGATCCCGCGCGCGTCGATGATGTTGCCGCCTTTGAGGATGAGGTTCTGCAAGACTTCAAATTATTTGACCGCCTGGGCGGCCCCACATCCACGGCCTTTAACCACATTTTCGCCGGGGGCTATTCCGCCGGATATTACAGCTATAAATGGGCCGAAGTACTAGATGCCGATACATTCGAACTGTTTTTAAAAACGGGGCTATATAACCGTGAAACCGCGGAAAGTTATAAAAACCATGTGCTCTCAAAGGGCGGGAGCCTGCCCCCGAATGTATTGTATCAGAATTTCCGTGGCCGGAACGCCGACCCGGATTCACTGCTGCGCCGTGAAGGGTTAATCAAATCCGGCACGTAAACGGCTGGAACAAAGCGGCTGGAAAAGCCCCCGCAGCCGTAGCCCTGTTGTCATCACTATCGCCGCCGAACAAAAAAGAAGCCTGACAGAGATAAATCTCTATCAGGCTCCAGGCGTGTGTGGGGTTCCTATGCATTCCAGGCCAGCAGGAACAACGCTGACCGTTGATTATCAAACCGCATGCGGTCTGATAATTCTCTAACGCCCCTTTCTTGACGCTCTATCATCAAAAAGGGTCGTAATTCGGTCAATATTCCCAGTTATTAAAACCAGCCTGTTACAGTCATTCTTATAATATCTTGCGCAGCCGCAATTATGCGAACAGGACATTATCAATGCCCCTCTGCTTCGTCAACGCATAAAAAACATAAAAATGTAAGAATTTATGTAACTTTTGAAAATTTTAAGTAATTTTAAAAATATAAGACGTAGGATATTAGGGTGAACTAATAAGGAATGGATCAACATGACAAACCCTTTAGATGGAAAATACCGCATCACATCAACCACCAGCTATCAGGGCCCGATAGAAAAACGCAGCGATGGCGAAACCGAAATTCGTGACGGCAAAACCAGCCGCATTGATGATGCGAAATGTAAATGGACCAGCACCTTTGAAATTCTCAATGATAACGAAGTCAAAATGACATCGGTGGCCGATCCGACCAATTCTGCGATTGATTTCCTGTTAACCGCACCGGATGGAACCCCCACGCGCGAGGTCACAACCTATGTCGCCAATCTGAAACTGTCCCGCAAGGGCGATGACAAGATCCAGATGTCGGGGCAAATTCATTACGGGTCTGACGTGGTGTTTTTAACGATGCGCAAAATCGGGCCGTAACGGCCGAACGTTATACGCTTTATGCGGGGCAGGCTTAGAATATCTCCATTAACATACAACGGGCGGAACCGCCGCCATAGCGCTCCAGCGTTTTTAAATCCGAACAGATGATTGTCTTGTAATGTGCCTTCATGGTCTCAATTTGTGCGGCAGTCAGGGCATCATAGGCCGATTGCGACATGGTCAGCATTTTTTCATTGCCTGTGCCGATCACCTCTAAGGCATTGCCGCAATTGGCCTGCAACTGTTCCATGCTAAATTCTACCAGATCATGCGAAGCCGATAAACGTTCGCGCACGCGCCCGCGGTCTTTTTCAATGATACAGGCGCTGCAAAGCCCGGCCATCGCACTGCCGATATACATCAGAAAATCAGTGTGATAGACGGGAATATCCCGGTGGGACGCGGTCTCGAAAATCTCCATCTCGTAGCCCATCACCGCCCCCCATTTTTCAACCAATTCACGGTTCGTGCGGCCCGAAAGCCCGGCATAACCAACTTTGTTCACATGGTCTGAGACGATGCTCGCGGTGCTCTCAAGGAACATATTCTGATCTTCATAATGCGTCCAGTCCAGAAAATCAGGATAGGCCGCGCGAAAGGCATCAATGGCTTCGGGGCTGCGCTCTGCACGGCGATTGCTATTGCGCATAGGATACAAAAAGAATTGTCCATCCTGATGGGTCGACATCCAGTTGGGAAAAACCATATCCGGGCAGGCCTCATAACCTAGCGATGTGGTGACCACAACCCCATGACCGATCAGGGCATCCCGGTAGGCCCGGAATTCAGCCAAAGCCTGCTGAAAAATCTGCTCCGGGCTTTCCTCCGGCCCGCCTTCAACCTGATAGACATTGGTATCCATTGTTTCCGGATTGGCATAGAAACAGGCCGGTTCAATCATGAACAAATGCCGGGTTGATTGTACACGCATGGCTTAACGCCTCCTGAAATTAAGGTTTAAGGACTGTTTCCAAAGATGTTTTGAAAATTATTTTCATCTTCATGAATACTGGCAAAGTCACTCTTACGGCGTAAAATGCGGCGTACCGCCCGGCCGGAATGCGGAAAAAAATGAACGCGGCGCAAATAAGGGCCGTTCATATCTTCGCTCATAACCACCAGGTTTTTCTTCGCCAGATAGTCCTTTGCCATCACGTAATTCTTTGTGCCACGATCGACATCATCGCCCTTATAACTGGTGCCGCCCATAATACGAATGCGAATGCGGTTCTTCCCCGCGCCCATCCGCTTCATCTGTGCAATACAATTGTCCAGTGGCCTGAAAGCCTTATCAAGAATATCAGGCTCCAGATGGTCCACGTTGGGAAAGGCCTCTAAAATAACATCCGGGATCAAAAGATACGCCATGCCGCCGATGCCAAGCTCCCGGTCATGAATTGTCACAACAATCCCCGACCCAATGGTGGCCACCAGCATTTCGCCCATACTATCACCGCAACCAGATTCCCCGGGCTCCAGATAAAATGGTTTGGCCCCGAACTGCGCATTAAAATACTCGTTACAATCATCAATCACGCGGCGCTCCTCCGGCGCGGCGTCGGGTAATTGTTCTGTAACCGGCGGGTCAAAATGATCTACCAAAATTTATATCTCCTACCAATAAAAGCAGGACCGGGAAAGGCAAATGACACGAAAAGACTCCCCCCGCTCCGTTTTTTTGAATTTAGTCCATCCCCTTCAGCATATCAGGCGAATCATTGAGAATACATTAACAATTACGCATATTCATCAAGGAACCACCGATAGGTTTCCTGCAAACCTTGCGCAAGACCGACCTGCGGCGCCCAGCGCAGGCCGCGCATGACACTGCTATCCAACAGCTTTTGGTGCACACCATCAGGCTTGGTCGCATCAAAAACCAGATCCCCGTCAAACCCGACGGCGGCGGCAATGGCGGCGGCCAGATCGGCGATTGTAATGTCAATGCCGGCGCCAATATTTACCGGATCTGCGCCCGAATAATGCTCCAATAAAGTCAAAAGCCCGCGCGCCAGATCAGACGCATATAAAAATTCACGGCGCGGCGTTCCCGTCCCCCAGACCTCCAGCGCCTTCTCCCCACTCAGCTTTGCCGCATGGGCTCTGCGCATCAGGGCTGGAATAACATGCCCGCCTTGCACATCAAAATTATCCCCCGGGCCATACAAATTACACGGCATCGCCGTAATAAAATCACAGCCATATTGACGGCGATAACTTTGACACAATTCAATGCCTGCAATTTTCGCCAGCGCATAAGGGGCATTGCTTGGCTCCAAAGCCCCGCTTAAAAGCATATCTTCGGTGATCGGGTTTAAGGCATCTTTAGGGTAAATACAGGACGAACCAAGACACAGCATTTTTTCCACACCGGCCATATAGGCACCGTGAATGACATTGGCTTCAATCATTAAATTGTCATATATAAATTCTGCGGGGCGCGCCATATTCGCGGCGATACCGCCCACTGTTGCGGCGGCCAGAATAATCACATCGGGCTTATGGGCATTGATCCAGTCCTGGGTTTCTGTCTGCCGGCGCAAATCCAGTTGGCCCCGCGGCACCGTTAAAGGCTCAATCCCCCTATCCTGCAAGGCCCGAACAAGACTGGCACCAACCAGCCCCGTATGCCCGGCGACCCATATTCTCTTGTCATCCAGGGGGTATAAAATATCTTGCGTCACGCCTGACCTTCATTACCCAGCGTTTTAGATTTCTTAATAATGACAGGACGGGTTTCATCGTCCTCATACCCAAATGGCTTTGGTTCGAACTCAGGCACAATTTTCTGCTTCAGGCGATTGGGAATTAACGGCCACAAAAACTGCTGCCAGAATTTATCAGGCATAAAATCGCCCATGCCAATATCCACGGGCGGGCGGCGGTCTTGCGGGTTAATATACGTTCCGAATATCTGATCCCATAAAATAATATTCTCGCCATAATTGCGATTGCCTTCACGCAAATCACGGGAATGATGCCAGCGGTGCAGTTCAGGCGTTGAAAAAATATAATTCAGATATCCGCATTTCATATCCACATTGCAATGGGTCATTAACCCGACAAAGGCCGTTACGGCGCTTAACCATTGCGTCACCTCCAACGGGGCGCCCAGCGCAATCAAAAGGCCCAGCGACGGAATAATCTTTATAACACTGTCCATGAAATGAAACCGCCCCGTATTAATGAACCACAACCTGTTCACGCTATGGTGGATGGCATGGAAACGCCACAAAAACGGGGTTTCATGGGCCAGGCGGTGGGCCCAATACAAACCGAATTCAGCCACATACACGGCCAATATAACCTGCACCCATATCGGCCAGTTCCGCGGCCAGATACCATATTCCAAGGGGTCTGCAATGGGTTTTAAAATTTCGAACAATCCGATCAATCCGCCATATTTTAACAACATGGCCGATGGCACTTTGCTGGATATCGTATGCAAAATATTGGCGGCGGTCTGGCCATCGGCTTTGCGCCATTCGGCCTCATGCGGCATCAGATATTCCAAAACCGCCAGCATGCATCCCAAAAAAACATAGGCATATAAGAAATATAAAAACAGCGCACCCTTGGTATCCCCCCAATAGGTAAGGCCCATGCACCCCGCAAACAACAAAGGCCAACTTCCCCAACGAAGCGCCTTGTATACTATACTGTTTTTGTCCATGGCCATGTGCGTAACCTCTTGCTTAAATAATATAGAAACGATACGGTCCGTTATATAAACTCTTCCACTATTTTATCGTCTTATTAGACCTGCCGCCGGGCTAACGGTCAAGCCAAAACCTTAAGCCCTTGCGGCGCGGCGCAGCCGATCATTGATCGCATTCCCCACCCCCACATCCGGGATATTCATCACGGCAATCCCGGTATGCACAGGGGTATCAAGGGCGCGCAACATGGCAAATAAATTGCTGGCGGCCTCATATAAATCACCCTCAGGGCTTAAATTCATGCACGATTCAGGCGGCATATCACCGGCCGCGCCGCCGCCTTCAATGCCCATAAATTTGACAGACCCAAACGCCAACAGGGCCTCGCCTTTTTTTATATCAACGGCATTCAGCCGCACCGGGATTCCGGGCGCATAATGTTTTAACAACTGACCGGGTGATTTTGGGCTATCGTGATCACCATCATCAATGGCGACTTCATACCCCAAAACAGCCGAAATATCGGCGGCCGTGATCGTGCCGGGGCGCAAAATCAAGGCGCGATCACCGCTCATATCAACAACTGTGGATTCCAACCCGGCCTGGCTGGGCCCTGCGGCTAGAATGAAGCCGACTTTGTCCTGCAGGCTGGCACTGACATGGGCGGCGGATGTTGGGCTGACTTGCCCCGACACATTGGCGCTGGGGGCGGCCAGTGGCAGGCCACATGCCTTGATCAACTGCCGCGCGACTTTGTGGGCCGGAACGCGGATAGCCACGGTTTCTAGCCCTGCCGTCACCAGATCAGACAGATCACAGGCGGCGCGGCGCGGCAAAATCATGGTCAGCGGCCCGGGCCAGAAATTATGCGCCAGTTTTCGCGCCTCTTCGTTCATAATGCCAAAGCCTTCGGCTTCCTCCGCGGTCAAAACATGGGTGATTAATGGGTTAAACCGCGGGCGGCCCTTGGCCTCGAATATTTTGGCAACGGCGCTGCTGCTCAGGGCGTTTGCGCCCAACCCATAGACTGTTTCGGTCGGAAATGCGACCAGCTCTCCCTTTTTCAGGTAGTCTGCGCATTCTTGAATGGATCTATCATTTGCTGCCAGAATTCGTGTTGTCATAGCCTTATAAAAGCCACGGACGCCAGCGGAATGCAAGCGGGAAATACATCCGCGCGGATTGGCGCGCGCTCTTTTCAGTACACAACGAAACTTAAATTTGCATTTTTCATATAAAATACTGTATAAAGCATAAAACAATTACTATTGTGATTATTATATGCCGCACTCCGACAATGACATACCTGCACCGATAAAAATAACGCAGCAGATTTTCGACCAGATGGAGGCCGATGGCCGCCCCCTTGATGACCGGTTCAAGGGCCGGGTCAAAGCCATGGCCATGCGCCTGCACAAGGCAGGATCCCCCATCAGTGCGGACATTATACAATGGCATATCGATCAAGGGGAAGACCACGTCAAAAATACCGCGCGCCCCGCCCCGGATGAAACGAAGGCCGCAAAGGCGCTTGACGCCCTTGATCGCTATCACGCGATCATCCGCAAAAAACAGGAAACGGAGCCCGCCCCCGACCTGTCACATATTCACTGGAGCCATGAACAAGCCCGCAGCCTGCTGGAAAACAAAACGTATAAAGCCCACCACATCTTTACAGCCCTGATTCAGGGAAACCGCCACGACATTATCGAACAATTGCATGATGACGGCCTGATCCCGATGGACAAAACCCCGAACCCGTTATTATACGCAGCCTTTGAATTGGACGATGTGCGGTGCCTGCGCTTTATCCACGAACAGGGCGGAGAAATCTTTTATAAATACAACAGCAAAGCCGGCAGCCTGGAATGCATTAAATATCTGTTGGAAATTGAAGCAGAAGACGAACAGGCGGATGATAGTTTATCGTTTTTGGACCTTTGTACCTTTGGCGCGGCCGATGCCGGTCACATGCATATCTATCGTTATTTGAATGACCATTACGATGTTAAGCCAGAGATGAACCGGTTTATTCTGTGGGAGTCCATCAAAAACGATAAAACCGAATTCGTTCTGGCCGCCGCCGAATACCAGAAGGCAGACCCGCATATCATACAGTTATCTATGGGCGCGGCCGCCCAGGATGGCAAGCTGGAGATGTACAAGGCCATTCAAAACCATTTTAAGGCCCCGGTTTTCTTAAAATCGGAAAAAAATTCCGATCAATACGACATAGAGCGCTTCCTGCCATGCGTCATTGGAAATGGCCATCTGGATATGGCCCGTCATATTATGGCGGACGCGCCGGATTTATTGCCGGACACGTGGCATACGGCCTTGGAACTGGTTGCCACAACCGGAAAAATCGATGGCGAGCGCTATGTGATAGAGGAACTGGACCTGCCGGATGCGATCATTCAAGAAAAGTTGGAGCTTCATATTTATCTCGCCCTGCACTTGCAGCACTGGGACTGCGCTGATTATCTAATCCAGCATTTTAAAGGGGATATGCCGCACGATTTCAAAAATATCGCGGAGCGCCGGAATGAATGGCTTCAGGCCCGGCATATGAGCCCGCCCCCGGGCCAGCTCAACAACAGCTTCCATGACCTGAAAACCAGTACATATAATACATTACACGAAATTCTGTCCGCGGAAGTTGCACAAAATGACGAAGATCACGAAGAGCGCCCAAACCAAGACCAAGACCAAAATCAGGATCAAGACGAGGACGCCGCAGCATTAAACGCCTACGAGACAGCGGCCGAACGGATTTTTTCCTTTCATAGCAATATTTACAAATTATCGCGCCTGTTCGGCACCGCAAGCCGGGCGCTGGATTATCTGGAAAAATGGGGAGATTTCAGTAAAAATCGTCCCTTCAGTGATTTGGGAGAAAAACTGGACATCCCGCTCACCACCACATTTAATACAAAAACATGGGGCGATGCCGTTCTAAAACACGGGCCCGAAATGGGCAAATTGGCGGCCTACGCCGATCTATTGGAAACCCCGCCCTCACTGGCGCAATCGCGGCGTGATCTGGCCATATCAATTTTTTCGCGCGGCCATGAAAACCCGGATTTTGCCGAAACCTGTATCGATCAGAAAATATCAGAAAAAGAATTCAATCAAACGCTGGATGTCTGGAACGAACTGAAGCTGCACGGATTTCACGATAAAAACCTGCCCGATATCAAAATCGATGGCGAAACATTCGGCAAGCCCGGCGGTAAATTCTACCTTTTGGAAAAAGATGATATTCGCGGTTTTATATTGGGGCATTATACGGATTGCTGCCAACACATATTGCATGAAAACGGGTCCATGCCCACCCAGCATGGCATGGCATCAGAAAATGGCGGGTTTTATTGCATTGAAAACAAGGATCAACAGATCATTGGCGCCGTCTGGGCATGGCGCGGTGAAAAAGGGGAACTGGTTTTCGATTCCCTGGAACATTTAAAGGGACATATGACCCCGAACAAATGGGAAAGCCTGTTAAACGCCTTTGCCGCGGAGCTGGAGCAAAACCACACGGGCATCAGCGATTTCATGGTGGCCGTCGATAACTATGAAAAGATAAATGAAAGAACCTATGAAGAAACGGCCATTCCGGCCACGCCGCTGGATTATGACGACAAACATTACAGGGATTCCCGCAGACAAGTGCGGGTCTGGACGGCCGCCCCGGATAAACCGGTTGTTTTGCGGCACCCACGCAACGAACAGGATATAGACGACCTATGGACCCTGTGCCAGCGCCTGTTCCCCGACACCATTTATTCCTATGAGGATAACAAGGCAGCGGAGCCCGAAGACACAACCCCGGAAGAAGAGAGGTTAAAATTAACGGTCTTTGCCTATGACAAAGGGGAATTGGCAGGCTTTGCCGACTTGCGTCACATCAAAAGCCACGAAGACGGCACCGGTTTTTATCTGGAGTTTTTAGGCGTTGATCCCGATAAAACAAAAACCATGGGCCGGCACCGCATCGCAGGGCACTTATTAGAGGCCGTGGAATACACCGTCCGCAATGCCAAGCGTAAAGATAAAACCCTGCATTTCCTGACCCATGAAGACAATATATCCGTTCAAAAAGGCATTGACGCCATGGGCTTTGACTATTGCGGAACAAAAGAGGGCTACTTTAACGACGGCAAGGCCGCTTATTGCTATGCCATTGATTTATCAAAGCAATCCATCAAACGGAATCTACAGGCCAAACGAACGCGCACCCCGGCTCCAGCGCCGGAGCTATGCGCCGCCGCGGGCGCGGATCTGGTACAGATTTGGGAACCCGGCCTTTAACCGCCGGCTTTTATGGGGGCGGCCCCCTTTCCCTCCAGACCGCTTCAGCCCAGCGAACAAAAAAGAAAGAACGATTAAACGCGCTGGGGCAACGTGGCAAGGCGCCCGCCGGTTAAGGGTTCCGGCACGCCCGTGGTTCCGGGCAGGCTGATCGGTAATTGCTTACGGCAGCGCACCGCCAGATACCCGAAGCATTCGGCCTCGGTCGCATCGCCGTCCCATCCCAAAACATCGACATCATAAACATCGCAGCGTAACTCCTCTTTCAGCCGCTGCATCATTGTTTTGTTATGCCGACCACCGCCACATACATAGATGGCCGCGGGCTTGGCCGGAATATGGTCAAAGGCTCGCACAACGCCCTGCACGCTAAACTCCAGTAACGTGGCCAGCGCATCTTCCACCGACAGGCCAACCAGCCCCTTGGCCAAAGGCCCCATAACGGCCACATCCCATTCATTGCGGTCCAGTGATTTGGGCGGCGGCGCGGCAAAATAACCATCGCTCATCCATTGCATTACCGCCAGCTCATCGACGCTCCCCACTGCGGCCAGGGCCCCGTCCGGGTCATAATCCAGCGCCAGATGACGTTTCGCATAATCATCCATCATCGCATTGCCTGTGCCGGTATCAAAGGCAATGATGTGCTCTTCGTCATGGCCAATCCATGTAATATTTGCCACGCCGCCAATATTTAACAAGGCGGCGGGACGGGGCATTTTGGCATCCCTGACCCGCGCGGCATGGTACAGCGGAGCCAAAGGCGCGCCCTGCCCGCCCGCGCTGACATCACGCTGACGAAAATCATGCACGACATCGGTTTGGGTTTCTTGTGCCAATAAATCCGCATCACCAATCTGCACCGTTATTTTTCTGCCGGTGTCATGCAAAATTGTCTGGCCATGAAAACCAATAACATCCGGTTTATACTCTGGATAAAGCGCCATTAAGCGTTTCACCAAATCGGCATGCGCCAGTGTCATGGCGCGCTCGGCCTGTTTACCCGCATCATCCAGTCGCTCTTGCCCGAAACAGGCCCGCAAGGTCTGGCGCAAATCCAGCGCATAGGGCTCATGCAAAAAACCGATGGGCTCTACCTTATGCATACCATCGGTTCGCAACAGGGCGGCGTCAACGCCATCCAGTGATGTTCCGCTCATTAATCCAATTGCTGTATAGACTTTTTGTTTTTCCACGCTTATATAATCCCTATGACAGATAAAACCTACAAATCAGAATTTTTAAACATTTTAAAGGAACGCGGGTTCATACACCAGTGTTCTGATTTCGATGCGCTGGATGCAAAATTGATGGAAGGGCCGCAAAGCGCCTATATCGGTTTTGATGCGACGGCAAAATCACTGCATATCGGTAATTTGACCGGCATTATGATGCTGTATTGGTTTCAACAAACCGGGCACAAGGCCATCACATTGATGGGCGGCGGCACCTCAAAAATCGGTGATCCCTCGTTCAAGGATGAACAGCGCAACCTGATGGATGATGCCACAATCGACGATAACATCGCGAATATCCAGTCTACCTGTTTCAAACAATTTCTGGACTATGATGGCACATCCGGCGTCAAACATGCGGCCATGATGGTGAACAACAATGACTGGCTGGACGGTCTAAAATACCTTGAATTTCTGCGCGATTACGGGCGTTATTTCACCGTGAACCGTATGCTCAGCTTCGACAGCGTAAAACAAAGGCTGGAACGCGAAAGCCCGCTTTCCTTGCTGGAATTCAACTATATGGTCATGCAAGGGTATGACTTCCTTGAACTGCACCGCCGCCATGGAACAATCCTGCAGATGGGCGGGTCCGACCAATGGGGTAACATTATCAACGGCGTTGATCTGGCGCACAAATCCGACCGCGCGCAGTTATTCGCCCTGACCGCGCCGCTTTTGACCACCCCGGATGGCAAAAAAATGGGCAAAACGGTGAACGGGGCGGTCTGGTTAAACGCTGCATTGTTACCGCCCTATGATTATTACCAATACTGGCGCAATGTCGATGATGTTATGGTCGGGTCGCTGCTGCGGCGCTTTACGATTTTGCCCATGGACGAGATCCGCAAATTAGAGGCGCTGGAAGGGGCGGAAATCAACGAAGCCAAAAAGATTCTGGCCTTTGAAGCCACCAAAATCTGTCACGGGGAGACAGCCGCGCAAGAAGCCGCCGCAACCGCCGCCAAGGTTTTTGAACAGGGCGGGGTTGGCGATGATTTACCCTCGATCGAGATTGACGCCACCAGATTGGGCCAGGGCATATCGGTACTGGATTTATTCGTTGAAACCGGCCTGGTTGAATCCAAGGGCGAGGCCAAGCGCCTGATCAAAGGCGGCGGCGCCCGTATCAACGACAACAAAATCGAAGATCAGGATCTGAGCGCCACCAATGCCGATTTAACAGATAAAGGGCACATCAAACTCTCGGCGGGCAAAAAGAAACACGCCCTTGTTAAAATGAAGGTGTAAAAGTTAAAATGAAGGCGTAAACCCCTCAAAAAAGCACCGCACAGGCATATAGCCTGGGCTGAGGCTGACATAACAGTTTGGGCTTTATTGATATACCGTCATTATTCAAATAAAACGCGGCGCAAAATTCCCGGCGTTAAAACCGAAAGCGGATTGACCGAAATATCGGGCTCTTGGGAATCCCCCTTCATACTATAGGTCGCCGCAAAAACCGCCCCTGTCCCACCGGTCAAAATATCCCCCAGAAGCGGAATAGATCCAATCGCCTTGTTGATCCCGGACAGCGGGATAATCGTGCCCGACACATCAACCTTTTGCGCAGCATTATCGAATACCCCGTCAAAAGTCAGCCCCAGCGCGTTGCCTGATGTCCGGCCATCTTTCAACACAAGCAAAGCACCGCGCTTGCGATAAAGCCAGTCAAACTTGGCCTCCAGCTTGGAAAAGGATAACCCCTCCCCGTCCAGCGTCGCCATAATCCCAGGCAAAGACATGGCGCCAATCAACTGCGCCAAAGCAGGCGCATCGACAACGCGAAAATTCGTAATCTCGGCCACGCCGATCAAATTGCGATCATAAACGCCGCGGATCGGCTCCCCATAGATCACGAGCTTGCCGCCGCGAATGCTTTTGTAAACATCAAAAGCCCGCAGCGCGGCCCCGGCATCATCGGCCTCTAAACGAAAGGTTCGCACCCCTTGCGCATTCGGCTTATACCGCAGATAAATATCCCCCTCGCCGGCAATGCCATCCATCTCCAGCTGGTTAAACCGCCCCTGATCATCAATATCGGCATAAATTTTACCGTATTGGATGGTTTCTAAATCGGCGCTGCGCATCTGATCCATGGAAATGGATAAAATGGTCGGCGGATCTTCATAAACCTGATTTTCACCCCGGTCTTCCTTATCCAGAAACGGGCGCAAATCTAAAAACGCCCCATCCATAACAATTTTCATTTGCCCGGACGGTGTAAAATCAATATTGGCGTTGGAAATTGTTTCCCCCAAAACAAAGCGGCTGATCCTGGCTGAATCCACCTCGGTCGTCTTGCCGCTTCCCCGAAAGACAATATCGGTCTTGTCCAATTTGAAATTCGGGGCCTCCGCCGTCAAATTCGTAATGCGGCGCAGCTCATTATTATCAAGATGCGCCTTTAAACGAGCGCTGGCCTTGGCCCCGGGCTGTTTATCATATTGAAAGGACTGAATAAAAAAACGGGCCGCCGAAGCATCAACACTGACATCCACCTCGGCCTTATTGCCCGGAAGCCCGGTATACACCAGATCGGCCGCGGCGCTGCCTTCAATAAAACTGCTCAGATCAATACCAAAATGATCACGCAATTCCGGGTCCACGGTGATGGACGCCTTGGCACGGTGCCGGAACGGCTTTCCGGTGGAATCGATATATTCCTGCCAATCAAAAACAACGGGACGCCCGGATAATGCGCCCTGACCGCTCACCGTGTAGCGTTCATTATTGACCTGCACCGTGAACGGCCCGCCGCTGATCGGCAGCCCCTGAATAACCGCGGGCAAATACCCGTTATTCACGGTTCCGCTGACATCCATATTAATTTCTTCAATGGCCAGATCTTTCTTGGTTGGAAAGTCCAGCTTCACCCGCATTTTTGTGTCGCCGCGCACTTGCCCGATATCAAAATCCAGCGCATCTTTCAGATCAATCGGTTCGGTCATTAAATAGGTGAAGATTTTGTCCAGACCACCCTCAAGACTGATATCCATGGCCACGCTGCCTTTGCCTTCGGCCACAACCTCTTCAAAGCCCAAATCCGCCGACACTATGGTCATTCCGCCCATTTCAGCCCGATCGATTTTAATATCAATGCGGTCTTTTTCCAAATCAAACACGCCGCTGCCTGTGGCATTGGTCAGGGCGGGCAGCGGATTGCGGTAATCCATATTCATGGCCGTAAAGCCGAAATTCGCCACCAGATCGGCGATATCAACATCCCATCCGCCATCCTCCAGCGGCGCGGCCATCACGCTGGCCTGCGCCTTCAGGCCGGTTAAATCACCGCCGCCCATTTTATCCACGATCCATTCCTGCGATGAATCCCCCTCCAGCGCGGCGGGCCATAACGGCTCAATCGCCGATTGCGGCATATCATCAATCGATAGCGTTACCGGGCCACTATAGGCGCCTGTCATGCCCTCTTGCTCATCGGTATCGGCGGAAATATCTGCCTGCCCGCGAAAGGTCACGCCTTTGGCGGTCAGGGCAAAATCATCCACACTCATCTTTTCCTGCGGCCCGGTCACATAATCAAACGATACGGCAAAATTACTATACGGCACAGGAACCGGCGCCAAATCTTCAAAAAACAGGGCCCCATCAACAGAAGATATCGTCCCGCCCAAACGACGCAGGTCAAAATTCTCACCCAGCTCAACATCCAATGTCGCATTCAGCAGAATGTCCTGTTCATTCAAGATTTCCAACCCGTCGATCTTGCCGGAAAATATGCGCAAATCCAGGTTTTCAATGGTGGTAACGGCCTCGGCCTTGCGCGCCTCACGGTCCAGTAACAATTCGGCCTGAAAATGCGATGGCTTATCCTTTACATCTGGCAAATCCAGTTCAAGGATGGATTTCAGGCCCTTTGGGTCTTTTTCAAAGGTGATATCAAATCCGGGGAAATACCATGACGCGCCAAATTTATAATCTTCAACCATGACCTGCGCATCCAAGATCTGCAAGGTGCGCAAACTGGCCAGCGGGGAATCCTGTTTATTGGCGGGGCCGCCGTCCTCTATCAAGTCCAAAATACCATCAATCAGGTCCTTTTGCTCATCGGCTTGCTCGCGCACTTTTTCGCTGACAACGGTATCCGATGTCCCCAACCCAAAATCAATGTCATTATTTTCGGACCGAATAATCCGCACAGACGGGCGCGTAATAATCAAAGACAGCGGCTCAATAATCCCCAGCAGCAATTTCGCCTTGGACAGGCTCAGCGCGACTTCGTCCACAGACAAAATTTCCTGCCCGTCCGCATCAGCAATTTGCCCGCCTTGTACCCCCAACAGCAACGGCCCCTTCAAATCAGGCCAGTATAGCGCCGATTTTTCAATAGAGGCGTAAATGCCGCTATCACGGTCATGCAAAGCACTTTCAACATAATCATTGGCAAAACTGATATCCACGGGCCCGCTTTTCAGGCGCCAAACCAACAATCCGGCGATGATGGCCACAATCAACAAACAAACCGCAATGCTCTCGCCAATCACCAGTGTCAGGCGGGGAATGCGTATCATGCTTCGCCATTTCGACGGTCGATGCGGCTTGCCTTTCGCCGTAGCTTCTGGTGCCTTACTCTGATCTGAAAGTGATGATTTGTCTTTATCTGCCACGGTTTTTGATAAATTCTAATTCTATATATGCATTCATTATTCTGTTCATGAACCTTTAACAATAAAGCCTTTTGCCATTGCACAGAAACAGAAATTTTAAAAAAGATGACATTTTTCCGGCAAAACTGGAACCATGGAGCCGACAATGTTATTTTAAACACGGGCTCTTTAAGTAAGGGCCGCGCGCAACAAAACCAAAGGACCACAAGACTATGAGCCAGCTCAATATAGGTGATAAGGCCCCGGAATTCAGATTACCCGCCGATAACGGTCAGGAAATATCGACCACGGGCCTGAAAGGCCGGATGAGCATTTTGTATTTTTACCCGAAGGATAACACCCCGGGATGCACGGCGCAGGCCTGCGGGTTTCGTGACAAACTTGATGACTTTAATCAACTAAAGGCCAATATCGTTGGCATCTCGAAAGACAGCATCAAAAAACATGAAAATTTCAAGGCCAAGCACGGGCTGAATTTCCCTCTGGCATCCGATGAAAACAGTGATGTTTGTGAACGCTATGGCGTATGGAAAGAAAAATCAATGTACGGCAAAACATTTATGGGGATCGAGCGTACGACATTCCTGCTGGATGAAGAGGGGCATATTGTCCAGATCTGGCGCAAGGTCAAGGTCAAAGACCATATCGACGAGCTGCACAGCGCCTTAAAGCAGCATACAAAAAGCAAACCGGCCGAATAATGCCCGCAAATAAAAATCTGAGGCTAAACGGCGAATGCCCCAGCCCCAGAGATAACAAACCCAGAGATAACTAACCCAGAGATAACAACCCCTGAAATAACAAAGGAAAATCCGGGCACAAACCCGGAATTAAAAAGCTAAGCGGCCATAGTCTCGCTGACATCAACCTGTAAACCGGCCTGCGCCTTGTTCAAATGGTCGTGGATATTATGACTCATCATATCCGTATAACCATGGAAGAAATGGTTCGCATCCGGAATAACGCGGTAATCAATAGAAATGCCTTTTTGCATTTGCACCTTGTCCACGAATTTTTCAACGGTTGGTTCCTGAACCACGTCATCACGGCCACCCTGCAAAACCAGACCCGATGTCGGGCAAGGGGCCAAAAAGCTGAAATCATACATATTCGCAGGCGGAGCCACAGACACAAACCCCTGAATTTCAGGGCGGCGCATCAATAACTGCATACCAATCCAGGCACCAAATGAAAAACCGCCAACCCACACATAAGGGGCGTTCTGATTAATTTCCTGCATCCAGTCAAGAGCCGCAGCAGCATCGCTCAACTCCCCCTCACCGCGGTCAAACATACCTTGTGAACGGCCAACACCGCGAAAATTAAAACGCAATGTAGAAAAACCGCGCTCAACAAAGTTCTGGAACATTGTATAGGTGATTTTATTATTCATTGTGCCGCCATGTTCGGGGCTGGGGTGTAAAATCAACGCCAACGGGGCGTTTTTGACTTTAGAATGAGAATAGCGACCTTCTAAGCGGCCAACGGGGCCATTAAAAATAATCTCTGGCATAGATACTCCTTCATACGGGTATAGCTTATGTCCTGCACAAACTATTGATTTACCATAAGAAAATAATATGTCTTTTCCTAGGTGTTGCTTCATCATGGGTATAGAGAAGTTACAGGAATATGTCCAGAAATTTATGCTAAGGCACTGAAATCATTGTGGATGAAAAAAATAATGCGCAAAGGGATACGCTTATATTAGACAATTCAAATTTAAGGCTTTACAATATAGGAAAACACATTAAATACAATATAAAGACATCCGGCCGTATATCCAGCGAGCCGGAACACTATAAAAAGGATACGGACATGACGAAAACACTGAAGCTAACCACCAGAGGGCGTTACGCATTAATGGCGATGATTGAACTTGGCAACCGCAGCCAAGCAAATCCCGCCCCGTTAGTGGAAGTCGCAGAACGGGCCAATATATCACTTTCCTATCTGGAACAACTGATCGCCGGCCTGCGTAAACACGGTCTGGTCAGAAGCTACCGCGGCCCCGGGGGCGGTTACGCCCTGGCAAAACAGGCAACCGAGATTACGATTCCTGCAATTTTAATGGCGGCGGAGGACAGCACACCCGCCAAACGCAAAACCCAAAAATCTGGCAAGAAAACCACAAACTGTGAATACACGGATAACCTGTGGGACTTTATTGGCCAGAATTTGTACAAATCATTGCAAGATACCACCTTACAGGATGTTCTGGACAAAAACCTGACATAGAACGCCCGGAACAAAAGACGCGATAAAAATATTGAATTGCAGCGCTGAAAAGCGCACACTGCGCGGCATGTTGAATACAATCTATCTGGATTATAATGCCACGGCGCCCATGCGCCCGGACGTACAGGATCTGATGACCCCTTTGCTCGGGCAGCCCCTGAACGCGTCCTCCGTACACGCCTATGGCCGCGAAGGCAAACGCCTGATTGATACCGCGCGCCGCCAGGTGGCCGCCCTGACCGGCGCCGATGCCAACAACGTTATTTTCAATTCCGGCGCCACCGAAGGCGGCAATACGGTCCTAAAGCATTTTTCCGCGCAAAAAGTGGCCGTATCGGCCATGGACCACCCGTCGGTACGGCAGGCGCGGCAGGACGCCATTCTTTTGCCCGTCACCCCTGGGGGCGAAATAGACTTAAACACGGCCGAGGCATTAATAAAAGACCATAAACCCGCGCTGGTGTCCTGTCAGGCCGTCAACAGCGAAACCGGCATCATTCAGCCCATTGCGAAGCTATCCCAAATCGCACGTGCAAACGGCGCTTACTTCCATAGCGATGCCGTACAGGCCGCGGGGCGCATTCCTTTGAACATGATGGAACTTGGCCTGGACTTCCTGACCCTGTCCGCCCATAAAATTGGCGGGCCGCAGGGCGTGGGCGCATTGGTACTGGGCCTGTGCGGGGAAACCCCAACCTTGCTGGATGGCGGGGGGCAGGAAAAAAAAGCACGCGCCGGCACCGAAAACGTGGCCGGAATTGCGGGCTTTGGCCTTGCTGCGGAACTGGCGCTGGCCGATTTATCTGCCGCCACGCTTGATGCGCGCCAAGCCCTGCGCGATGATATGGAGGCCCAAATTCAGGCGATTATACCCAATGTAAACATTTACGGCCGCGATCAGGACGCCCGCCGCGTTTACAACACCAGTTTCTTTTCTGTGCCGGGCGCATCGTCGCAAACATTGTTGATGGCGTTTGACCTGGAAGGAATCTGCGTGTCCAACGGCTCGGCCTGTTCATCCGGCACAGTCCAGCCCAGCGCCACGCTCAAGGCCATGGGCGCAAGCGACGAAGACGCCATGGCGGCCTTGCGCGTTTCAATCGGCTGGAACACCACGCAGGCCGATATCGACGCCTTTTTAGAGGCCCTGAAAAAAATTACAGCGCGCCTGTAAATATAATTCACTTGCATTTAAAATATGACATGTAAAATGTAAGCCCTTAAAAGCCGGGCATGCTAACGAACTAAAATCCCCCCTCCCCCTTGGTCGAACGGCCTCTAGTTGCGCTTCCTGTCAATCAGATGTTTTCAGATATGTTTTTTCATGCCGATATGGCTGTCTGTGAAGCCTAAATTCAGATAAAATCTGTGTGCATCTTCGCGTGTTTTATCTGTTGTAAGCTGAATGATGCTGCATCCATCCTGCTTTGCTATGCCTTCTACGAAAGCCATAAATTTTTGACCAATACCTTTTCCCCTGTAATCACGATGAACATGAACACTTTCAATTTGTGCCCGTTTGCTGCCAGATCGGTTGATATGCGCGATAAGGGTATACTGCATTGTACCGATCACCTTGCCCTGATCTTCAATCACATACAGCCGGTTATTCGGATCTTTTTCTATATCCGCAAAGGCTTTGACGTAAATATCATCAACCGGATCGCTCAAAATTTCTCTTGTGGAGCCAAGACCATCATCACAGTACAGTTCGATAATACAGGGTAAATCATCTTTTTTGGCTTCTCTATATTTCATGCCGTATAGAATATATCATGCTTTGATTTTGACAAGCATATCCTGTCTCCTTGCAAAAAAAGTGAAAAACTCCACTCTAGATAATAATCACCGCCATAACAGAGCGCGTCTAAGAGCATAGGCGGCTTGTCTTATTTTCAATAAAAACCACTATACTGGACAAAATAGGAATTTTTTCATATACTGCCTTGCATGAAAGTGATGCAAAACACAGTGATAAAACCGGCAAAAACAAAAACGGCGCAACCCGGCATTTGGGCGCGTATGGCTCATGCCGCCTCATACGCACCCCCCATAATCACCAGCCCCCCACCCCCTGTAAAATGACGAACGAACTGACGAAGCTGAATTTACAAAGTATATCAAGGCATTACGCGGCAAAATCACACAGAAACGCGCGAAAACCTTGCATTTTTCCGGCACAAACCCTATATTCCCTGCCCATGACAAACAATACGCCCATCAATAGCCTTGGCATCGCCAAAGCCCCGAAAGACACCCGCGTTGTGGTGGCGATGTCGGGCGGCGTGGATTCTTCAGTTGCGGCGGCATTATTGCATGAGGAAGGCTACGACGTTGTCGGGGTTACGCTCCAGCTTTACGATTATGGCGCGGCCGTTGCCAAATCCAAAACCTGCTGCGCGGGCCAGGATATATATGATGCCCGCCGCGTTGCAGAGGAACGGGGCTTTCCACATTATGTATTGAACTATGAAAGCAAATTTCGCGAAAGCGTGGTTGATGATTTCGCCGACAGCTATATGCGCGGGGAAACCCCCATCCCCTGCGTTCAATGTAACCAGAGCGTCAAATTCCGTGACCTGCTGAAGGTTGCGCATGATCTGGGCGCCGATTGCATGGCAACCGGTCATTATATCCAACGTAAGGAAACCGGCGATAAGGGGTACCCGGAGCTGCACCGCGCCGTTGATCCGTTCAAGGATCAAAGCTATTTCCTGTTTGCCACCACTCAGGAACAACTTGATTTTCTGCGTTTTCCGCTGGGCGGCTGGACCAAAGACATCACCCGCGGCCATGCGGACCGTCTGGGCCTGCTAAACGCCGATAAGCCGGACAGTCAGGATATCTGTTTCGTGCCGGGCGGTGATTACGCCTCCGTGGTAAAAAAAATTCGCCCTGAGGCCGAAAATCCCGGCGATATCGTTGATCAGAACGGCACGGTTCTGGGGCGCCATAAAGGAATTATTCATTATACTATCGGCCAGCGCCGCGGCATTGGCATTGGCGGCGGGGTCAGCGAGAACAACGCCCCGTTTTTTGTAATTGGCGTTGATGCCGCCCGGAACGAGGTCATTGTCGGCCCGAAAGAGGCGCTGGCGCGTGATGTGATCTTCGTTAAAAACTGCAACTGGTTAATGCCGGAACTGACAGAAGGCATCAATATCGATTTGAAATTCCGGTCAATGATGAAACCGGTCAAGGCCACATTGAAAACAGGGGCCGATAACACGGCGCAAATTCTGCTGGCCGATCCGCAATACGGCATTGCCCCGGGGCAGGCCGCCGTTGCCTATCTTGGGGAGCGGGTCATCGGGGGCGGCTGGATCACCGGCACTGACAACACGGCATCTGCCGCGGCCTGATTCATCAGATCAGGAGGTGGAAAATCCGCCCATGGCTCATCCGGCGCTAAGGGGCATAAAAAACCCCCGCCCCATCTTTCCTTTTGAAAAAAGTGTCCTATAATCTATTCCACTTAAAAATCGAAAAAGGGGGCTAAAATTCCCATGTTCATCACCGATCTTGATCCTGTCTTACTGGCACGCATTCAATTTGCTTTTACCGTATCATTTCACATCGTATTTCCGGCCTTTACAATCGGGCTTGCCAGTTGGCTTGCGGTTGTAGAAGGGCTTTGGCTAAAAACCGGGAACAATACCTACAAAGACATCTATAAATTCTGGGTCAAGATTTTTGCGGTCTGTTTCGGGATGGGCGTTGTCTCGGGTGTTGTGATGTCCTATCAATTCGGTACCAACTGGTCGGTATTTTCGGATCAGGCCGGAAACGTCATCGGGCCGCTTCTGGCCTATGAGGTGCTAACGGCCTTCTTCCTTGAGGCTTCATTCCTTGGCATCATGCTTTTTGGCTGGGGACGCGTTAGCAAGGGTATGCATTTCGCCTCAACCATTATCGTGGCGATTGGGACCTTATTCTCCGCGTTCTGGATCTTGTCCGCCAATAGCTGGATGCAAACACCGCAAGGTTTTGAAATCGGGGCGGATGGCCTGCTTTACCCGACAAACTGGATAGAGATTATATTCAACCCGTCTTTCCCTTATCGTTTCTTCCATATGGTTACGGCGGCCTATTTAACAACAGCCTTTGTCGTGGGCGGCGTTGGGTCCTGGTATCTATGGCGCGGGGAATATATGCGCCACGCGCGCATCATGGTTGGCATGGCCATGATTATGGCCGTATTCGTGGCACCGGCGCAATTATTGATTGGCCATGCGCACGGTGAAAACACATTACATTACCAGCCGGTCAAAGTCGCCGCGATGGAAGGAAACTGGGAACGCGGAGGCAACAAACCACTTTACCTGTTCGGTTGGCCGAATATGGAGACCGAAACCACCGATTATGGCATCACGATTCCAGATGGGGCCAGCTGGGTTCTCACCGGCAAAGCCGATGGCGAAATACCGGGTTTGAAAGATGTTCCACCGGAAGATAGACCGCCGGTGGCGATTGTATTCTGGTCATTCCGTATCATGGTTGGCCTTGGCATGGCCATGATTTTAACCGGTGTTTTTGCCATCGTATTGTACGCGACCAAGCGTCTGTATGATTCAAGGCCCTTCCAGCTTTGGTGCATGGCCATGACACCATCGGGCTTTATCGCCCTGCTGGCCGGATGGTTTGTGACCGAGGTCGGGCGTCAACCCTATACTGCCTATGGCGTGATCCGTACATCCGAATCCGTATCGCCGGTTTTGGGCGAACATGTGGCGCTATCGCTTCTGGCTTTCATTGTTGTCTACACGGCCCTGTTTGGCGCCGCAACCTATTACATCATAAAATTGATCCGCAAAGGCCCGGCCATCATTGACGAGGGCGAAACATATTACGGCCATTCGATGGAAGCCAGCGCCACAAAGAAAGGAAACGAATAACATGTTTACGTTTGAAAATATCCTCGACCTTCCTTTGATCTGGGGCGGCCTGATCGCCACAGCGGTGCTGTTGTATGTCTTGCTGGACGGGTTTGACCTTGGGGTTGGTATATTGTTCCCCTTTGCCCCGTCAGATAAATGCCGCGACCGTATGATGAATTCCGTTGCGCCGTTTTGGGATGGCAATGAAACATGGCTGGTTCTGGGCGGCGGCGGATTATTCGCAGCGTTTCCCCTGGCCTATGCGATTGTTATGCCCGCAATGTATATTCCGGTCATTGCAATGTTGCTCTGCCTTATATTCCGCGGCGTGGCCTTCGAGTTCCGCTTTAAGGCCGAAACATCACGCTATATCTGGGATCACGCCTTTCACTTCGGATCACTTGGCGCAGCCTTTTGTCAGGGGCTGATACTGGGCGGCATTGTTCAAGGCATAGAGGTGCAGGGCCGCAGCTTTGCCGGAGGCGCTTTTGACTGGCTGACCGGGTTTTCCGTGATGTGCGGCCTGGGGGTTGTGGCCGGTTACATCCTGCTGGGCGCTACTTGGCTCATCTGGAAAACCGAAGATGTTACGCAGGACTGGGCGCGTAAAGCAGCCCAATACATCCTGATTTTTGTAGCCTTCTTCATGGGCATAGTAAGCCTGTGGGTTCCGTTTCTGGATAATGATCTTCATATGCGCTGGTTGAGCCAGCCCAATATATACTACCTATCGGCATTACCGGCGTTGACGACACTGGTTTTCGTGCTCACATGGCGATCATTGCGCAACCCGGTGAAAGAAGCACAACCCTTTGTCTATAGCCTTGGTCTATTCCTGCTGGGGTATATAGGATTGGCCATCAGCCTGTGGCCATGGATCGTGCCGTATCAGGTTACGCTGTGGGACGGCGCAGCGGCCGGGACATCCCTGTCACTGATGCTGATCGGGGCCGCGATTATGCTCCCGATTATTTTGGGATACACTGCCTTTTGTTACTACACCTTCCGCGGGAAATCCAGCCATGAGCACATTTACTAAAGCCTGCTCGGAGCGCCTGAACAGAGCCATGGACGGCCTGGGGCTGCGTGGTAAAAAACGCCAATGGGCCTGGTTTTTTATTTTATGGCTGGCTGGTCTGGGGTGCGTTTTAACACTGGGATACACCATAAAATTCTTTATGGGCCTTATTTAAACGATACAAAGCGCGCCAATACATGGAAAAGCGCTGGGCCATCAACCAGTAAAAAGGCGCTGGCAAACCATGCCAACGCCTTTTCGTTACACCGCTCTATTTGTTCTTACATGATGCCTATACACACCCAGCGCACGTTTTTCTTTTTTTACGTTTATTGCTGGCAAGATCATGCAAAAAATGTTCGTCAAATTTTGCGGTGTCCATAGCCTCTGCAACACTAATCAGTATTCCGTTGGGGTCCCCTACAAAAAAGTGTTTCAGGCCAATATTGGGGCTTTGGCCAGGCTCGGTAATTATATTTAACCCTTCCCAATAAAATTGCTGATAAGCAACATTGACGTCCTTCACCGGGAAATGCAAAATCATCCCTTTTATTGACCGGTGGTATTGTTTGGGTATAACTTCGTGATTTTCATCAATAATGGCAATATAGTCATTTTCACTATCGGAGCGCTTTAAAATGCTGAAATCCGGCATTTCAAACTCCGGGGCAAAACCAAAATGATCTTCGTAAAAATTAACGGTTTGAGCATAGTTCCTGGTACAAATAACCGGATATGAGAAATTGGAAAGCATAATTGCTCCTTTCATTTAAAAAATACACACTAAAAAATTACAGCCTAATACTGACACACTGTCAGTATTTATATTAATTGACAACCTGTCAGTATGTCAAGTACTCTTAAGTATATTGGGGGAATTATTTTTTCCATAATGGGGAACACGTGACATAGCATAACGTAAAGTATGAGCAAAAGACCTGGGCCAAACAAAGATAACCTTGAGGCCACACGCACAGCATTTCTGCAAATCGCAAAAAAGGAATTTTGCGACCATGGGTATGTCGACGCATCGACAACCCGCATTGTCAATGAATCCGGTATGGCCAGAGGGTCATTATATTATCATTTCGGTGACAAACACGGACTGTTCCGGGCCATCTACGCACAATTAATGCATAGCGCCGTCGATACAATCTCAGCCCGCATGGACGAAGAAGAAACCCCAATCGATGCCTTGATCGCGGGCGCCAATACGTTTTTAGAATTGTGCCTGGATGATGAGTTCCGCAAAATAACTTTAATTCAATCCCAGGCCGCCATGAGCTATAGCGACCGTCTGGAGATTGCGCAGCAAACCTTGCTGAAAAAGCTAAACGAAGCCTTGCCACCCCTTTTAGAACAAGGGTATTTCCCTGGGCACACCCTGGCGACCATCACCGTCTTTATATTTGGAATATTAGGCGAAATTGGCCGCGCCATGGATTTCACGGAAAACCCGCATAAGACCCTGCCTGATTACACCAGGGCCTTTCAGGCCACAATGCAGAATATGGCCCCTAAAAATGCATAACCGCCCGGGCCGCACGAATATGCGTTATTGCGTTTCCCGGTCATTCAGAGCCTTGACGCGCGCAGATGCGTCCATGTAGACGTTATTAAGCGCCGGATCGTCAAATCTAACGCTGCCCTTATCAAGATCAACGCTATATTTACCGTTTGATTGCATGAAGCAATTCAAAATCACGCGGTATTCGTCAAAGATTTGTCGTTCATAACCGAAAAAGACCATATATTTTTCCAGCTGCTCCGACTTTGTTTTGCTCCATTCCGCATTCAGCTCTGCCGCGGCGGCATCATCTTCCAGCATCTTGAAAAGCGTTTTGATCTGCTGATCTGTTTTTTCATACCGCTCAATAATCTGGTCCATATCCGTTTCCATCTCCGCCATCAGGTTTCTGGCGAATGTGTTATTTTCAGACACATATTCAAATTGGCGCATATTCGAAGGCTTCACCATATCCCGCACCACTGTGCGCTTTTCACGGTATGCAAGGGTTTTTTCTTCCAAATCGGTCAAGAAGCCATTCACAATGCTTTCAAATTTGTTGCGTATATGCTCTTTCTTTTTCTCAGGACTTTGGACACCTTCCCGGTTAGGACGATAGGCCAGATCCGAAGCCCCGCCTGCTGCGGTGGTTGCCTGATCGGCCTGTGTTTGTTGCTGCGGCAATATTGAACCGGCATCCATCTGAAGCACCCAGAAACCGGCCCCGGCCGCCCCCGCCAGAACCAAGAGAAGAAGCAATAAATCTTTTGTCGATTTCATAACCGGCATTCCTTTATATTGTTAAATTTTTCAAAGTATTACGCAATAAAACGGCAGCCTTTTCCAAGGCATCATTCCAATCTGTAACGGCCTGGTCATCGGCCCCGTCCGATATATATTTCAAACACAAGAACGGGATATCCTCTCTCTGACAAATCAGGGCAAGGGCATAGGCCTCCATATCAACCACATCGAAATCAGACGCGCCATGGGTGGCGTCAAAGCTGTCACCTGTACCGCAAACCCCTTGCAAAAGGTCGTTCACAGCGTGGCCATGTTCAATCACAACCGGGTCTGTCGAAAACGGTGTTTGCCACTTTTCAAACCCCAGCAGGCTGACATCCATATCGCGCTGAATAAAACGTGTACAATTAACAATACTGCCCGTTGGGTGTTTACGGCTGCCTGCGGTTCCCATATTCACGACCATCGATGGACGGTCTTGTCCGTGCAACCATTTAGAAAGCGCGTAACTGGCATTCACTTTGCCGATACCGGTATGCAAAACAGTGTAATCCGCGAACGCATCGCGGCTTTCCTCTTTCATAGCAAAAACGAGCAACGGATTATCCAGTGACACCTGTCATTTCCCCTTTTAAAAACACGCCACACATAACGGCTTCATTTCAAACAGCACATAATCGGCAACCACGCGCCCTTCATAAATAACAACTTCGTTATGATAATGGAAGCCTTAATACCAACACCTGCATTCTTAATCCCGCGACACAGAACAAAGCATCTTCGACCAAGTATTGCCCGGTCTTACCGCGTCATAGCCATAAATTATATATGCCAAAAGCGAATAAAATGCAAAACACGACTAAACTTCATATTTTATTTAGGTTAATATACGATAATTGAGGGACGAAACACAACGCACCTTCACAAACAAGCAAACTGAAAAACAAAACAGAATATGTCAGACAATAATATTGTTACATACGCCCCCGGCGAACGAATTTTGAAGAAGGGTGAAACCGCTGATAAGGCGTATATGATTATCTCCGGTAAAGTCAGGGTCTATTTAAAGAATAACGATAAGGTTCTGGATCTGGCGCAATTGGGAGCAGACGAAATTTTTGGTGAAACCGCCATGTTTACCAGCGGCACCTATGGCGCCAATGTCGATGCGCTTGAGGAAACGCAGTTGCTGGAAATTACAAATGAATCGCTAAAAACCATGATGGACAGCGCCGACCCGGTTCTCAGCGCCATTGTGAAAATGTTAATAAAACGCTTAAACGAGACCAATACAAAACTTCTGGAAAGTGAAACACGGGAATTTATGGATATCGCCTTCATTTAACCCCTTTTAACGAATAAGGAAGCCCTCCCCCCGCATACCGAAAAACCGCCCGATAATTCATGCAATATTAAGAATTTCATAGTAGAATATGTAGATAGATAAAATTTTATTAAAATATGGCCATGTATAAAATCGATAGAAAAACCGCAACGACAGCCCCTGAGAAGCCGCGCCGCACAAGGCAAAACCAGCGCGGAATTACTCTGATTGAAATCGCCTTGGCGCTTTTGATATTGGGCCTGATCATGACGCCATTACTCGCGCTGTATAATATTGAGCACAAAAAAATGCTTTGGAATTTTGATGATGGTCGCCTGAGCCATCTTGAAGATATTTTACAAACATATGCCAAAAATAACGACCGCTTCCCCAGACCCGCCAGCCTGTTAACCAGAGAAGGCGATGCGAATTGGGGCGTTGAAGGGGTAACGCCCGATGTTTGCCCCGCCATTGGGCCAAACGGATTTTGCCGCGTGGGCGCGCCCGGCGCCGGCATTTTAATCGGAGGCATCCCGTTTGATGAATTAAAAATAGAGGCCGAAATGGCACTGGATTCCAGAAAAAACAAAATCCTTTACGCCGTTACAGAAGTCCAGACCGATACCGCGACCTTTAATCTGAACGGCGGTCCCGGGTTGATCCAGATTGAAGGTATAGACCCCGCCACGGGTGCACCGGTGGCGCTGGCGGAAACGGATTATGATATATTTCTGGTGGCGACCGGCGCGACAGGAAAAGGCGGATACACGGCCGAGGGCATACTGGTTGAACCCTGCATCGGCATGACACCGGAAAATGAAGACCAGAATTGCAATTTCACCGATACGTTTCTGAGCGAAGTTAATCTGGATGACACCTTAACAGGCGCCAATGCCTTCGTAGAGAATATACAGGAATTTTTCGATGACCAAACCAAGGCCATAAAGAAACCCGTGGGCGATACATGGGATGAAAACGAAAATGACAGAGATTATGTCGTGACCAGCATTAACCGCGTGGGCATTAACAACCCTGCCCCGGTTCATACGCTGGATGTTCGCGGCCAGGTTCGCATCGACGGTCAGTTAATGTCAGATCAAATTTGCCGTGATTCGGATTGTTTTGATCCGGAAACCGTTGCCGGGGCCGTCAATGATATGGATTGCCGTGACAAGGGCATATCCGGGCGTGAACCCGTCATCGGCGTTGGCTTATCACAAGTTTATTGTGGGTCAACCATTGATAAAAACGATGCCCCTTTAATTCCGCAAGTCGACCAAAACGGAAACAGTACCGGATCCTTTAAATTACAAGGATCAGGTATTTCCAATACCGATTGCGGCGCAGGCATGAGAATGATCGCTATAACCGGAGGAATACCGCAATGCGCACCATAAGAAGCACACAGACAACAAACAGGAACCGCAAAAACAGCAGGGGCTTTACCCTTATCGAAATGGCGGTCGCCCTTATGATTATTGGCCTGATCATGGCCCCGGCCATTGCGTCCTACTCTTTGTACAAGACAAAAGAGAAAATCGACCACACCAGTAATTCCATGGACCGCGTACAGGGCGCGATTAGTGGTTATCTGCAAACCCATGGGCGCTACCCCTGCCCGGCCGCGCTGGATCTGGATAGCACCGATGTGCAATATGGCTATGAAAACTGCGCCGCCGCGGCGCCAAGCGTATACACAGCAACATCGCAAAACCCGGACCCGCTACTGACCAATAAAAATGTGTTAATCGGCACAATCCCGTTCCGGACGCTCAATCTGGAAGAAGATGATATGATTGACGGTTACCATAGCCGCCTGACCTATGCGGTCACAGAAATGTTAACCGATGCCGCAACGTATGAACATTATCTGGGCGGTCTGGATATCGTTGATGCCAACGGCGATACGGCCATCACACCGCAATACACAGCCCATTATATCGTTATCAGCCACGGCCAGGACAACAGCGGGGCCAATACACTTGGCGGGGCCCTTGTCGGCACCTGCGCCGCCGCCCCGGTTGATGACAGGGAAAATTGTGACCACACAGACCCGGCCACTATAGACGCCACATTCGTTGCGACGGCCAAGTCCAATGACTACGACGACAAAGTTTTATACATGGTCGGACGATCCGTAACACCATGGCAATACCGCAGCGGTAACCTGAACGATATACATTTGCGCCGCGGTGACACGCTTGTTGCCGGTGAAATGGCGCTTTCCACCGCCGCGCTGGCCAGTTTCGATTCAGAAAACCTGCATATCCGCATGAATGCGCCAAGCGATGGAATTCTAAGCGCTACCCGCACGCCCGACCAGGCCGCCGTGGCCGATTATCAAGGGAATGGATTAATCGCGTCTGACGCTATATGCGATGGTGGCGGCACCTATTGTTTTGCCCCGATTGATCTGGGCGGCGATTATACTGCCCCTGTGGCGGTTCCCCCCACGGCCAATGCCGATGGAACACTTAAAGGGGTTCAGGCAAAGGCTGTTGCCGGTAATTCTGGCGGCGTTGCCTGTACCGATGACAATGTCATGATTGGCATGGAAAACGGCCTTCCCGTTTGCGCCGAAGAGGTCGAGTTTAATTGTCCGGCCGGTACAGTTGTACGCGGCATTAAAGACGGACAAATCATGTGTGATGCGGCCGCCCCGCCTGCATGCGGTGTGGAAACCGTAACCACATCATGCGGCACATCGGCCAATCTTGCAGGTGTTGCCAGCAGCGGTGTGTCCGTCGCGTTTTCAGGCGAATGTCACTATATGGATGTCAGTTTAAACACAACCACACTGGATTCACTTGTTGTTGCGGGCGATCTCGCCACCACAAAGACCAATATTCAAGGCTATCTGGATGCCATTAACAATGATCCCGCGTCCCGGTCATCGGCCGATTGTTCGCTCGTGCGTGATGCCTATGAATGTACCAGCGGCGCATTCGACCCAACCCCGATCGCCACCATTGAAAAGCTACGGATAAGCACAGCATGGCCAAGCGATAAAAGAAAAACAACCAATCAGGCTGAAACCATTACGGGCGCCAGTTACGAACCCTATGTTCCGGCAACACCCATGAGCGCCGACCCCAACCAGACCAGCTACCAAAACGATTGCTGGTGCCGTGAAGATTACAGAATGCGCGAATCAAGCTGTACCTCCGGTGTTGGGTCAAAACTGGTGATCGAAGAAACCAGATGCCCGGCAACCGATACGGACTGGTTTTATGCCGGATGGACCACAGGCAATGATTTCTGCGGCTGTACAGCGGTAACCGGTGCAAAAGAAGCCGGCCCATCCTGCGCGGATTTCTTTGGGATCCCGACAGAAAGCGTCACAGGCACTGTTATGAAAGTTTATGACGTGACCTGTAGCCCTTATACAAAGACCTATCGCCCGCAGGCGCAATGGGATATTTCCGATTGCAGATGCCCCGCGCAGGCCGACAAGGTTCCTGATCCAAGCCCGGCGGCATGCCCGTCCGGCCAGACCAACAGCTTTACCTTTGAAGGCGAAAGCTATACCGCAAAATCAAAAGTCGAACACAAACGCTGGGTTTGCCCGACAGGCGTGGGCGGCCCTGTTGCCAATGCCGGCCAAGGCGGATACTGGAACACAACCCAGAAAACCGAGACCTGTGTCTGCGACGCAAGTGTTACTGGATCGCAGACAATTAGCTGCGCCAGCTATAAAGATCCGAAATGGGGCGGTAATGTAAAACTGAAAACCGAGGTTGATTGTTCAACAATGCCGCCAACCATGAATCTGGTCTCCCCCCCCGTCGAATTGCCGGGCAGTGAATGTTACCAATGCGCATGGAAGGCCAGCGGATCACCATCCATTGACAATGCGCCTGACCCGGCCGGATTCCCGGAAAACAACCCGTGTAATTGTAACACGGACACCGTAAGCACCTGTACCCGCGTTGATGGCGCCGGATACGATGTTTACAATAACTGCCAGTGTAAAAGAATATAGACAACACAAAATGAGGTTGAATTAAACCATGACCATCAAGGCGATGACAAACCAAAGCAAGACAACAGACGGCACAGCCAGCCGGCGTAAAAACGCCGGTTTTACCGCCGTGGAAATCGCTGTCGTAATCCTGATTTCGGGTTTAATCATGACCGTCTTTTTGTCTGTATACAATAACTTTCAATTCAGAAAAGATGCGGATGAAACGCTGGAAAACCTCTCTCAGATTGACGGCAGTATGATTGATTACATGGGGACCTATGGCCGCTATGCGTGCCCGGCAGACCCGACCCTGCCACCGACACATGCCCTGTATGGACGATCCATCGAGCCGTGCAATACCTGCCCCGCCGTCCCTCAATTGGCACCGGGCATCGATAGCAATGTCATTTGTTCCAATATCGGCACGCGTGATGTGGACGGCGATGGTACAAATGATTACGCCTTAATTGGCGGCGTTCCGTTTAAAACCTTGGCGGAGGACACGTTTTTCAGTGACTTCAGGGAATATCAGGCCTTTGACGGTTATAACATGCTGATCAGCTATGCCGTGACCGAAGAAATGGCCGCCCCCACGCATAATCTGGCCAATCCGATCAACCCGTATGCCGGGGCAATCCAGGTCATTGATGAAAACGGCACCAACATGACCAACCCCGCAAATTCAGCGCATTATGTATTAATATCGCATGGGGAAAACACCCGCGGTGCCTATACAGATGAAGGAACGCGCTCCGGCGATTGTATGGTTTCCAGCACAGCATTACCGCCCGTCCCGGGATATGCGCCCTTTGGGTCAGTTGCCGGCCTTAACCCGGAACTGGAAAATTGTGACAACAATGACGGCATTTTTGCTAAAGCCTTACGATCCAAGGCCGATAACGATTTTTACTTTGACGATCTTGTTTTCTTCCGGGACCGGAGCTCATCCGCGCTGTGGACCACATCATCCAACAGCATTGTCGGGGATTCAGCCATTAACAACCTGAATATCGGTGCCGTTGGCATTAATACAACGGCCCCCACGGCGCAGCTGCATGTCGGTGGCGACGCCAAAGCCGATGCGGAAATACAAGCCGAGGACGGCTATTGCGACACCAGCGACCTGACCGCCCCCTGTTTTATTTCCGATCTGATCAGTAAATATGACACCGACCCGGCCGAACGATGGGCCTGCGGTGATGGCGAAGTTGCCAGAGGGATAAAGAACAGTGAACTGGATTGCATGCCCCTGTTTAAACCCAGCCCGACAATCAATGTTAGCTGCGGCCTTGACGGTATGGGGAACCAGACCTACCCCAGCGGGTTAAAATACAACCGTGTGACCAATACAATCACGCAAACATCTTGTATTATTCCATAAACCGTAACGGCGTTCGGCTAAATCCGGCTATATCCAGCCCGATAATTCCATTTCGATGCGTTGCCCCAGATAACGAATATGATCATCTGTATCATTTAAACACGGAATATAGGTAAAGGTCTCGCCGCCGGCCTCAAGAAATTCTTCACGAAGCTCAATATTCAGCTCCTCCAGCGTTTCAATACATTCAGACACAAAGGCCGGTGAAATCACCGCCAGATTTTTAACCCCCGCCTTGGCCAGCGCCTCTACCGTTTCTGATGTATAGGGCTGCAACCACTCCTCGCGGCCAAAGCGGGACTGAAACGTTGTCGTCCATTTTTCATCCGGCCAGCCGAGTTTTTCCCGCAACAGGCGAGAATTCTTGGCGCAATAGCAATGATAGGGATCCCCTTGCATCAGATATCGTTTCGGCAAACCATGAAACGACGTGATAATATGATCCGGCTGTTGCGGCAAATCCTTGATCCCGCGCTGCACCGATGCGGCAAGAATGTCAATATAGCCCGGGTCATCATGCCAGCCAGTGGCGGTACGAATGGCCGGTTGATGCGTCAGTGTTTTACACACATCAAAAACCTTATCATAGGCGCTGGCCGTTGTGCAGGCGCTATATTGTGGATACAACGCAAAACACAGAATTTTTTCACACCCGCGCGCCTGCAGCGATTTAATTCCCGCCTCCGTACTGGGGTTGCCGTAACGCATCCCCCATTCAAATTCCAGCTCAGGATATTGTGCATTCAACAGCGCAGCAATTTTTTCGCATTGTGAGCGCGTATAGGTTTTTAACGGGCTTTCATCACGGTCCGTGTTCCAGATTTTTCGGTAGGCCGCCCCGCTTTTTGATGGGCGGATACTCAGGATAATGCCCTGTAAAATTGGCTGCCAGTACCATGACGGCGCATCAATCACCCGCTTATCGCTTAAAAATTCACTTAAATAACGGCGAACCGACCAATAATCGGTTGCATCCGGCGTTCCCAGATTTAAAAGCAAAACGCCTGTTTTTTTCGCTGCTGTGATAACCGGATGCCCGGCAGGAGTGTGTGAGGTCATAATATCCATCATCCTAATCTAAATGTATTATCAAGATAGGCAGTCCCCCGGCAAACGACAAGCCTTTTTCAGAAGTTTTAGCCATACCTCCCCCCTTTAAAAAACAAAGCAGCTAATCTAGCTGCAATAAATGTCATAAAGGGATTGCACCACCTTACGCGCATGCGGGGATTTTATTGTATAATAAACGCTCTGGGCTTCTTTTCTGGTTTTTACCAGCCCTTCTGCGCGCATTTTTGCAAGGAACTGCGAGATTTGAGACCGTCCGGCAGCCCCGCCCTCGGCTTCAACGATTTCACCGACGCTCATCTCCCCGTTATGCACAAGATTGCACAATATCGATAACCGAACCGGATGCGACAATAATTTAAGCAATCCAATGGCCTTATTAAGGTCTTCCTGTCTTTTTTGCATTTATATATATTTTCCCACTATTGACTTGACTTTATAGCGCAGTATTTTAATTTACAATATTGTAACATATTGGTGTTTTCATGCTAACGCGCCATACACCATAAAGGATATAGATTATGATAGAATACAAAACAATTGACGCCAAAGCACTAGATAAATTAGACCCCCAGCAGGGCTTGATTCTTGACGTACGCACCCCAATGGAGCACGCGGAAAAACGTTTGCAACGTGAACATACTATTGTACCCCTTGATGAATTAGACCCCAACGATTTCATGGGGCATCACGGTCTGGGTAAAGAGGCCAATCTGTATATTCTATGCCGCAGTGGTAAACGCGCCGCTCAGGCGGCCGAAAAATTTACGGCATGCGGATGCAATAATATCCACGTCATTGACGGCGGCATACTGGCCTGTGAAGAAATCGGCATGCCCGTCGAAGGCCATGACACCGAACATGGCGCAAAAGCCGCAGGCACGCGGCGCCCCATTTCATTGGAACGGCAAGTCCGTATTGCGGCTGGCTCTATTGCCGCCACAGGCGCGCTGCTGGCGTTAATCATCGCCCCTGTTTTTGCCGTTATCCCGTTATTTGTCGGTTGCGGGCTTATTTTCGCAGGCATTACCGAATGGTGCGGCATGGCGCTCTTGCTAACCAAAGCCCCCTGGAACCGCCAAACCCCGGTAAAGGCCTGCTGCAGCGTCGAAACGCCCTCCCGGAATCAGGAATAAACCCGGGTCACTCTCACCGGCGACCAACCATAGGCGGCTGGCATGTTGCGCTGCGGCTGTTTTTAACCATAAAAAAAATTCAACCCTGACGGGATAAACAGCTCTACACCTCGCCTGAAAAGCGCTGTCAGCATAATTCCCTACAAAAATTATTTTTAATATCATGCATATTGTTTTACAATTGAAACTGAAAATAACGATACTTTAAGTGGGAAAAAACAGTGAGCAAAATTTTCGTCCCCAAAAATACGCTGAAAGAAAAAGTTGGTAACGGCGGCTTTGATGAAAAAAGCATAGAAAAAGCCCAAAAATCAATCGATGACAATGTGGTTGATTTCGCGCCGATTGCCAAAACTTATTTAGGCAAAATTAAAACGGCCATTACCGAATTTGAAAGCCAGGAAGATCATCACGCGCTATACACGCAATTACAAGACCAATTGACGCAACTGCGCGCCCAGGGGTCAATGTTTCAATACCCCGCCATCACGGCCATTACCGACACAGTCGTGGATCTGCTGGATTCCCTAAAAAGGGTCGATGCCAAAATCATTGAAATCGTCAATGCCTATGAACAATCCGCCAATATCCTGATCGCCTCAAATGTCAAAAGTGACAAAGACAAGGTCTGCCGGGCTTTGGTGCTGGAACTACAAAAGGTTTGTGATAAATATAAGGTAAAGTATCAGTAAAACATGGCTTATGATTTTTCTAAAGTGAACGTGCTGGTCGTGGAATCAACGCCGGAAATGTTCAAACTTTTCAAAAATGTTCTGGCAATGCTTGAGGTGCCGGAAAGAAATATTGAATCGGCCTATTCTTATGAAGAAGGCTTTGAAAAATTCCGCAATGGCAAGCACGACATCGTCATCACAGATTGGCTGGAAAACCCGGACAAAGGCATTGAGCTGATAAAAGAGGTCAGAAAAAGCCCTGAATCACCCAATAAATTTGTGCCCATTATTATGACCGCCGGATCAGGCCATTTAAGCCGTGTGATCAAATCACGCGATGCCGGCGTTTCAGAATATCTGGTGAAACCTTTTGCCGCATATTCACTGGCCGTTCGCTTAACCCGCGTCATTGAAAAACCCAAACCGTTTGTGGTATCCGACGCCTATACAGGGCCGGAGCGCCGGGTCCGTAATGTGGAACCAAACGGCCCGGACCGCAGAAAAGAAAACCTGCAAATCGAATATGAATAATTTTTCGGGCCGCCCATAACACATCGAAAACCGCCCCGGCTTCAACCGCTGTAATAAACTTTTTCAGCCGGTAATATTTTTATTGAACCGCTTATTTCCGAATAGAGGCATACTATATATATAAATATTCGCTTACACCGGAAAATTGAAAACCTGGCGAATCTTGTATGGTTCATCCCCCGCATACACAAGAAGATGCCATCAAACGTGAAGGTGAAGGGCGCGAATATACAGATTGATCTTTTGCACAAAGACCGTCGTCTAAAATAAAGTAGAATTACGTTTTACAAAGAAAGGAAATCAAGATGGAACTCATTCAGATTTACGATCCTGGGGTGGCACAATATGCCTATATTTTAGGATGCGAGAACACAGGCGATGCGATCGTAATTGATCCGCAGCGCAACATTTCAGAATATCTGAAGGCCGCGGAAGATAAGAACCTGAATATCATCGCCGTGACCGAGACACATATCCATGCTGATTTTCTTTCAGGAACGCAGGAATTTGTCAAAACACTGGGCATGAAAGCCTATCTGTCCAGACATGGCGAAGGCCAGGGCTGGGCCTATGAATGGGCCAAATCAGAAAGGGCCATACATATGGTACAAGATGGTGATGAAATCAAAATTGGCGACCTAAAGCTGAAAGTGGCGCACACACCGGGCCACACTCCGGAGCATATTGCCTTTCTTGTTACCGCAGAAAACCAGAAATACCCCATGGGCGCGGTTACAGGTGACTTTGTATTTGTTGGCGACTTAGGGCGCCCTGATCTGCTTGAAAAAGCCGCAAAGCAGGACGGTAAAATGAAAGAAGGCGCAGAAAGCCTGTTCAAAACAACACAAAATTTTAAAGAACAGGCCGACAGCCTTATCATCTGGCCCGGTCACGGCGCAGGATCAGCCTGCGGAAAATCATTGGGCAGCATGCCCTATACAACATGGGGCTATGAGAAACAAACCTCCCCGGCTCTGCAATATGACAGCCAAGACGAATTTGTGAATTTCATAACGAGCGCACAAAAAGAACCGCCTTTATATTTTGCCCGCATGAAGCATTTAAACCGTGATGGCTCACCATTGCTGGATTTAAAAAATTTCAAAGCCTTTTCGAATATGGAACTTCAATGTTACCGCGGCGAGCAAGATAATGTTCTGCTGATTGATTTGCGGCATGATCGTAATGCCGCAATGGACGAAAGAACGAAGGCTACATTTTACGCCTCTTTCGGGTCATTAAGCACCGCCGTAGGCTCAATGATTGAAGAAACAGACCGGCCCATCATATTCATTGGCGAAAAAGAACAGGCGATGGAGGCCCGTAAACGCTTAAGTAATGTCGGCTATGACAATATAGTGGGCTATATTACCCCGCTTTCATTTTCGAAATACCTGAAATCGGCGGGTCAGGCTTCCATACCGGCAACGACCTTTGACGCTATTCACGGTGATATCAATGCCGGAAACATAACAATCGTTGATGTTCGAAGCGGGCCTGAATATGAGAATGCACATATAAAAGATGCAATCCATGCGCCCTATACCCGCTTGCCGGAATATATTGATACATTGCCCAAAGATGAAAAACTATATGTTCATTGTGGGTCCGGGATGCGCGCATCTGTGGCCGTCAGCTATTTAAGCGCACTTGGGTATGATGTTGTATTGATCAACGACATGTTTGCAAACTCGGGCGCTTGCTCCTCTAAAACAAAGGCTTGTGCGGCATGATCGAAATAATCGGATATATCGCCGCCTTTATTATGGGCGTGACATTGGGGAGCATCGGCGGCGGCGGTTCTATCCTGACGGTGCCCATTCTTGTTTATCTTATGGGCGTCCCCCCTGTCACCGCAACAGGGTATTCCCTTTTGATTGTCGGCTCTGCCGCGGCATTTGGGGCCTTTCGCTATTACCGGCAAGGTCTCATTGATGTAAAAGAGGCCATAACATTTGCAATTCCCTCTATTATTGCCGTTTACCTGACACGCGCATTCTTAATGCCATCTATTCCCGACCCGATTACCAGCACCCCCTTTGTGATCGGTAAAGATATCGCCATTATGGTGTTGTTTGCGATCCTAATGGTTGCCGCGGCCATTATGATGCTTCGTAATTCTAAAAAGCTCAGCCCACCAAAACAAGCGGGGCATCATACCGGGCTAATCATTATAGAAGGGGCCGCTGTTGGCGTGGCCACCGGTATTCTGGGTGCGGGCGGCGGATTTTTGATTATTCCGGCTCTGGTGCTTTTGATGGGCATGGACATGAAACGCGCCGTTGGCGCCTCTTTAATGATTATTGCCCTGAAATCTCTCATTGGTTTTATCGGTGACATTCAATCCGGCATTGAATTTCAAATGCCGATGCTGGCCTTTTTCTTTGTTGCAACATTTGCCGGTATGTTTGCCGCCACACTGGTTTCGCACAAATTCGACAGCAAGAAACTGCAGCAGGTTTTTGCCTATTTCACCCTCATAGTTGCCGTCATTATTCTTGTTAAAGAACTGACATAAGAAAGGAACTTATCATGCATGTAGAGAGCTTTTATGACACCAGAACATCAACATTCACCCATGTCGTTGTCGATGAAAAAACGAAAAAATGTGCGACAATCGATTCTGTTCTTGATTACGATCAGGATGCCGGGCGGTTTTACACGGAAAGCGCCGATAGGGTTGTTCAATACATACAAGACAACGGGTTTGAAAATGAATGGATATTAGAAACCCATATTCATGCCGATCACATTACCGGTGCCTTTTATTTGAAAGGAAAAATCGGCGGAAAAACCGCGATTGGAACACGCATAAAAGAGGTTCTGGAATTATGGGTACCCATTTTTGAATTGGTAGACGAAGTGCCTTTATCAGGTGAGCAGTTTGATAAGCTGTTTGAAGATGGTGAGAAATTCAAAATTGGCAATCTGAATGCCGAAGTGTTCCAGACACCGGGCCATACACCGGCCTGTTCAACCTATCACATTGAAGATGCCGTCTTTGTTGGTGATACAGTCTTCAACCCAAACCTGGGAACAGCCCGCTGTGATTTCCCTGGCGGCAGCGCAGAAGATTTATACAACTCCATTCAGCGCATTTACGCATTGCCCGATGATACGCTCATGTATCTATGTCATGACTACCCGAAAGGCGACGATAAGCCGCTTGTAAAAATCACCGTTGGCGAACAGAAAAAGACGAATATTATGCTTAACGAGAAGACAAGCCGCGAGGAATATATTAAAAAAAGAACGCAAAGAGATAAGACATTGGCTGTGCCAAAACTGTTATTTCCATCAATACAAACAAATATTCGTATTGGTGATTTTGGGCCTAAATCGGACGTAACGGGCTTTCGATACATTAAAATACCAGTCGGGATGTTTGATAATGCAGATTAATAAAGTCACCAATCATGTTTCCGTGTCCCGGCAAATTCAGCCAGAAGATATAAAAACTCTGGCTGAGAAGGGATTTAAATCCATTATCTGCAACCGCCCTGATGGCGAGGACCCGGACCAACCCAATTTTGCAGACATAGAAGCCGAAGCCAAAAAACACGGCATTCAGGCTGTCTACCTGCCTGTCATAAGCGGTAAAATCACCGGCGAAGACACCGAGAAATTTAAGGAAAAGCTAGGAGAACTACCAACGCCATTACTGGCCTATTGCCGTTCCGGCACGCGCTCGATTACGCTGTGGTCATTGGCGCAAGCCGGTTACAGGAATGCATCAGAAATTCTGAAAGTGACCAAGGCCGCCGGTTACGATATGTCGAGCGTTGTTCAGGCATTGTAAATAGCTTAGCTTAGGCTCGTCCATCCAAAAACCGTTGTACCTCATCATAGCCAGCGCGAATGGCGGTAAGAAATTCCAGTTTTTTATCCTGCGGCTCGGCAAATCCGGTTTCCGCCGCAAAGCATAGGGCGGCGAGATCTTCTGCGCCGAGATTGGCCGATGCCCCTTTGAATTTATGTGCCGCGCTTCGCCATTCCTCATCTTCATTGTCATCGCAGGCATTCTGCAGCCGCTCAAACGCCAAAATGGCCTGCTCTGAAAACAGACTAAAAAGTTCCCGCTCCACGTCCCGGTCACCATCGGTAAATGTTTCAAGATGCGCCAGATTAACCGGCGTTTTCTCATTGGCCTCTTCGTCCGAAAAAGCGTTTTCCGGCGTATTTTGCGAGATCGGCGGCGATGCTGTTGCAACGCCAGGCAGCCAATGAGAAAGAAGATGAGCGAATTTTACAGCGTCAACCGGCTTACTAATATAATCGTCCATACCGCTTTTAAGGCATTTTTCACGGTCACCGACCATGGCATTGGCGGTCATGGCAATGATCGGTACGCTCTCACCATTCTCTTCCAGCTTGCGAATCCAGCCTGTGGCCTCATATCCATCCATTTCCGGCATCTGGCAATCCATGAGAACCAGGTCATACGCGTTTTTTTCAAATGCCTCCAGAGCCTCTTTCCCGTTTTCAGCGCAATCAACATTTTCAAAACCCAACTTCTTCAAAAGCCGCTTCATTAAGAACTGGTTGGTCGGATGGTCCTCGGCCAGAAGAATGCGGGCCTGTATATTCATAGGGAGCATTTCTTCTGGCAAGGTTAATTGCGGCATGGAGCGGCGCGGCACGAAGCGTTCCAGAATATCATCAATATCTTCCCGTATTTTTATGGGTATTTCAAACCAGAAAGTGGATCCTTTTTTGTACTCACTTTCCACGCCTATTTCACCGCCCATCATTTCTACAAGCTGTTTCGAGATAGCCAGCCCCAATCCGGTGCCCCCGTAATTACGGGTGGTTGTAGCATTGGCTTGATGGAATTTTTCAAAAATATTTCCCAGTTGATCCTGATTAATACCGATGCCCGTATCAGTTACGCGGACAAAAAGTTTTTCAGCCTTAAATTCCGCAATAAGGTGCACAGTGCCCTTATCGGTGAATTTAATCGCATTCCCCAGAAGGTTGCGCAAAATTTGCACCAGTCGTCCTTCATCCCCCTCGATAAAACGTGGCAGGTTACGGGCGATATCGGCATTGAGCACAATCCCCCTTTTGCTGGCCATACCCATAAATAATTCTACTGTATCGGTAATGGACTTGCGCAATGGGAACGGCTCGGATTCCAATTCCATACTACCCGCCTCAATTTTGGAAAGATCAAGAATATCATTAACAATCAGCAAAAGGCTTTTCGCAGAATTTCTAAGCAGTTCATTATATTCCTGCTGTTCTTCGCTGAGGTTTGTACCCTCCAGCATATCTGCCATTCCGATAATGCCATTCATCGGTGTGCGCAATTCATGGCTCATATTGGCAAGAAACTCAGATTTAGCCCTGTCGGCAGATTCCGCTGCTGCTTTTGCGCCGAGCGCTTCAAAGCGCGCCTCTTCCAACTTATCGGTATATTCCTGCATTTGCCTGTTAATTCGAACGGCTTCTTCACGAGATTGCTCAAGCTCTTCATTCGTACTCTTATCCTTGGCATTTTGTCTTTGCAGGGAATACAAATATAATGAAAGAATTAACGAAAGAACGATACCGCAAATCAGGACACTGAAGCTGGCGTCATTATGATACTGATAGAACTCCGGCTTGCTTTGATAAAAAAATGTCCAGGTCTTTCCGGCGAGATTAAAACTTTTTTGCGTTTTATAGGGGGTATCAGCACCACTGGAAAAGGGTACATGCGATATGTCTAATTTTTCAAGTTGTGTGTCTGCGCGCACATGCTCAATAACACCGTCATAATTTAAGAATAGCGTTAAAAACCCTTGCTGCTGCAAGTTGCTCTCTTTAATTGGCTCTGCCTTAAGAAACATCGATAAAGCAAAGCTCTTCCCTTCACTTTCCATGAGATCATGAGGACGGGAGTGCCCTTGGCTTGTGCCGTTATTTTTGTGATCATCATGCACATGGCGACTCGTAATCCCTGATGAAACGACACCATCGCTCTGTAAACTACGCGCATGCAAAACTGCCAGAATCTCTTGCGTATTGGGCGCAATTAAATGTTTATGCTGCGCCTTTAAATGCGCATGATATTGACCTTGCCCCCAAAAATCGGTCCATGTTTTGAGTTAGGAATTGGTTTATTACTGAAACAAGAAAGGAAACACAGTAATGAGCCGAGGAAAAAGATACAAAACAGAGGAAATCATCCGCATATTGCGGGAGGTTGAGATATATACGGCGAAGGGGCAGCCTGCTGAGCAGGCGATCCGTAGCTGTGGTATATCAGAACAGACCTATTATCGCTGGCGTAAAGAATATGGCGGGATCAATATTGATCAGGCCAAGCGTTTCAAAGAAATAGAGAAAGAGAACCAACGTCTGCGCAAAGCGGTGTCGGATTTAACGCTGGATAAGCTGATTTTGGAAGAAGCTTTGTCGGGAAAGTGCTAAGCCCTTCCGCCCGCCGTGAGTGCGTCGATCGTACAGTAGAAAAGCTCGGCGTATCGCAGCGCCGGGCTTGCGCGGTGATAAAACAACCACGCTCCACGCAAAGACGCGAGCCTGTCAGGCGTGAAGATGAAGATGCACTAACCGAGGCCATTATACGGCTTGCCAGTGAGTATGGTCGTTACGGTTATCGCCGGATTACAGCGCTCCTTCAAGCTGAAGGGTGGGATGTAAACCACAAACGCGTGTGGCGTATCTGGCGGCGAGAAGGGCTGAAAGTTCCAATGAAACAACCCAAGAAAGGTAGGCTTTGGCTGAATGACGGCTCGTGCATACGGCTGCGCCCGTCATGGAAGAACCATGTCTGGGCATATGACTTCATGCATGACCGCACGAAAGACGGGCGGGCCTTTAGAATGCTCACCGTGATTGATGAATATAGCCGCGAGTGTCTGGCGATTGTGACAAAACGTAAGCTCAAGAGCGGTGACGTGTTAGAGGCGCTTGGAAATCTGTTTGTAACCCGCGGGCTTCCCGATCATATCCGCAGCGATAACGGCGCAGAATTTACAGCCCACGCGGTACGGGAGTGGCTTGAAAAAATGGAGGTGAAACCGACTTATATTGAGCCGGGCAGCCCGTGGGAAAACGGCTATAATGAAAGCTTTAACGGTAAGCTCAGGGATGAGTTATTAGACCGCGAGCTGTTTGATACCTTGCATGAAGCGCAGGTTCTGATTGAGCGGTGGCGGGTGCATTACAACACCAAAAGGCCGCATAGCTCACTCGGATATAGACCGCCCGCACCACAAAGTATCTTGCCAAAACCATGTGTGATGCCTTACGCTACGCTTCAGTCACCACACATGGTGGCTAACGCATTGAAACCAAACCAGTGACTAACTCTGGGACTGGTACCATCATGCGGGGCAGGTCACCCCCAATTAAGGGTGTTTTGAAACAGGGTAATTTTTTGCTTAATTTTCCGGCTCAGAGAACCCGTTTTTGAACCATGATTTTACCCTGTCTGGTGCATCCGATTTTTGCAAATTGTCTTTTATTTTTGATGCTCCTTTGATTGCCGCCTCTGTCATTTCTTTGGGGTGATCCGTTTTAGAAAGTGAGAACAGGAAACGGGATATTTCTTCAAGTAACACTATCGGCAACACAGTGAAGGTTAATAACACCAGCCATAGAAGCACGTAGAGGTTGGCAACAATAAACAAGCCACTTATTGCTCCCTTGGCAAATGAAAGGGCTATACCGAGCAAAATTAGAGGAATTGAAACCATATCAATTTTACGCACCATCGTATTCACTACATTGTGCGCTCTGTCACGCCATACCCAATCTATCGCGCTTATACCTACCTTTTTGTAAAGCCAGTTCTCTTGCGCCTGAATCTCGATTAACGGCCTTTGCCTCCAATAAGCCATGCCTCTATGAATTAGCAAGCCAATAAACACTTGCGACAAAACAGCCACTTCAATGAAGTCCCCTTGCCCTGTAATGTTAGCAAGAACAATTCTGAATATCAGATTAGATATCGCGATCAGAAAAACTGCCCTCGACACATTCCGGTAAAACACGGCAATGGGGATCGTAAACAATAAAGGCAGATCAATAATGCTTGCGAGAATTAACCCTCCGTAATCATCATCTGTCATTCCCGTGTAAACCGGATTGCTTTCTAGGACAGAGGCTAGTGTCACCGCAATCAGTACATTAAGAAGCGTTGTAACAGTAAAAAATTTCATGGCAGAATCTCCAACTCTTTAATCAAAACGACTGCCAAAGTTTCCTCTGGCAGTCGGGGAGTTGATTTCCGTCACATGAACGGCGCAGCCTATTCGCTTGCGCTATTGTATTCAGCCGCCTCCCCGACCATAGGTCGAGAAAGCAGCATCATTGATAACGGGCTGATGCTATTACCCGTCTTGGAGAGGTTACGACACCTCGAAGCTCCATACATGAAGCTCTAAAACCAAAGCTACGGTAATAGCTTTGATTGGTCAATCTAAGTTATCAGCAGAAAAGACAGATACCCCGCCCGAATACACAGATTGTATATTTTCGATTTTAAGAATCGCTGAGGGGCGTTAAGGCATCTCCGCTAGGGTGATGCCAGAAAATCAATTCATTGACTCCAGCGACTCTCCAGATTCCAAATAGGGGCTATCCAAACAAACTAATAGGGCAATCGCTCCAGCGCATCCTTGAACACGGGCAAATGCTCAACACTGTAATGCGTGTAATGCTGCGTGGTGACCGTATCAGGCTCATGCCCGACAATAGACTTGATAATGGCGTTATCAGTCCCCGCAGCACTCAGATAAGTAATGAGGCTGTGCCGTAAACTATGCAGCGTCTTCTTATCCGTCTTAAGCCCCAAAGCCACGAGATAGTTTTCATTAAACCATCGACCTAGCTTACGCCCCCATTTATCATGCTCTGTATAGGTTAGATCATAGAGTAAACGCGTTTCATAACCGTGCTTGTCTTTCTTGCCGCGCTTGGTTCGCGCCTCCTCAACGAAGTCGAGAAAGTTCAAATCTAGTAACCGAGGATGCACAGGAACAACGCGCCGCGCCGCATCTGTTTTCACCTCCTTGCCTTCCTCTTCTTCATCCGTGATGTCGAAGTACCAGATACCCGATGCACCATGCTGCTTAATATCATCAGGTGTAAGTGCAGCAATCTCATTCCGTCGTGCACCTGTATAGACTGCAATCAACGTACCCCAGTATTGCGAACTATTTTTAACAACATTATTAGGCGATCCGTCACCTAAACCGCCTATGATCTGCCCCACTTCTTCTTTGTTAAAATGCTCTCGGCGGGTATCCTTCTTTTTATCCTTAACTCGTATTCCTTTGAACGGATTACCTTCAACATAACGATTGCGCTCCGCCCACTTGAAGAGAGCATCAAAGTAAGTAAGGTATTTATTAACTGATTTATTGCTGAGCTTGCCTATTTTAGGGTTTTCTTTTGCCACCGCTATTTGATCGATCAGCTTAAGACCTTTCGTCAACTTACCCTTATTACGTCCGAGAGGCGTAAAGCGCAGATATTCCTTAACCTCCTGAGCTTTATCATTATCAATCTTCGTAACAGGAAAGTCCTTACCTAGCCAATCAATCAGATAATACAGACAGTTCCGCTGATCGTTAAAACTTCTTTCCTCGAGGTCTGGCTTGATCTCATCTAGATACTTCTCAAGGATAATGCCCAGCTTACGATCCGGCTTGTGATGATTGATACGAGCCTGCACGCCATTCTGAGGAACTTCTAACAAACCAAAGTCTGTAGATTGACGATTGTAAGTGAGTAGGTCTGTGAAGTATCGGCGGCGTGCAAACTTATAAGCTGCCTTCATCATTGTGTATTCTGTACCATCCTTCTCGAAGTCCAGATCATTCTTATCCATGATATTCTTAAGATCGCCATGTAGCGGGTCATAGTCAGGGTCTTCATATTCCGCACCCATATGTTCCATCATGTCATCGGCTTCCTCTTCGATAAGGAAGTCGAGTTCTGCTAGGTACTTCTCAATGTTCTGAACATTTTTCTTAGGCAGAGGGCCATCTTTGTCGATACGTGCCATAAGGCGTTCTAACACCTCAGTGTAGTAATCTCTGAATATCGACATTATTTCGGCGTGTTCCATACGTTCTAAGTCCATTCCCGTTAATAAGACAACGCTATGATATTCCAATGCCTTCGCAAGCCGCAAGGCTTCTCTGGGACAACGGGTTCTAAGGGATATACTTACGCGCCTCTCTTTGCTCACCCCTTTGACAGGCAAGGGATAGCGGAAGTAATATACGTCATGTCTGGATTTAATCAGATAAGAAGGGTTTTGCATTTCAGGTCGCACCTTTCGGTATGACCGCGCACCACTAACGAATTTATCGTTACTTATCAGTGATTTAAGGAAAATTGGTTGCGGGAGTAGGATTTGAACCTACGACCTTCAGGTTATGAGCCTGACGAGCTACCGGACTGCTCCATCCCGCGACAAGGAAGACCTTTATATAACGCCCCTACTTTAAAAAAGCAAGGGGCGTATCAAAGATTTTAAAGATAAATCCAGACTAGCAGCCTTTCATATCGGCAATCGTCTCTAGTTTAATCATACGTTTTTCCGCCTTTTCAGCATCTTCGCGGGCCTGGCGCGCATTGCTGGACGTCACCGCGGAAGCAACATTGGCGATACTGCCAAAAAACGGAATTGAGCCAGCGCCGCTCATCGCCGCCCCTTGTATTGCAGCAGAACCGGCAGCATTTGCGACGGCATCGGCAGTTTCTGCATTACCCGCAGCGGTTTCGATTGCGGCCAATTCCTCCATCTCAACAGCAATTTCCGCGCAGCTCATATCCTTATCACCGGCAAAAGCGGGCACAGAAAGAGCGCCGCATAGTGCAGTTATTAACAAGTGTTTTTTCATTCTATAACTCCCAAATATACAAAAACAATAGTTCTTATGCCCAAAGCCAGCCCGAAACACAAGCGCCGATTTTAACTGACCACTAGAATTAACCTCTTTGAATTTTTGTGCCAATGGTCTAGTTTTCTGTACATCTCAAGAAACCAAAAACGATAGAGCAATGACAAAACACATCTCCATTCTGGGCGCCGGTATTATGGGCTTGAGCTGCGCTTATAGCTTGCAGCGCCAAAACGAGAACCACCGCATCTCGCTCTACGATCCGGCCGCTTTGGCCGCGAAAAACGCCAGTTGGATGGCGGGGGGCATGTTGGCGCCGTATAGTGAAATCGAGCATATGGACATGGCATGGGTTGAAGCAGGGCTACACGGCATTGAAATCTGGAAAGCCGCGCCGCTGGATTGCGGATTTCATCAGAACGGCAGCCTGTTCATCGCCCACCCGGAAGACCGTCACGCGCTGGAGCGTTTTGCCGCTTTTCTGCCAGATAACATGGCATCTGCGCAAATATCCCCATCTATGGTGGACCCCGCCCTGCCCGATAAATTTAAATCTGGTCTGTTCTTGCCCCCGGAAGCGCATATCGAGCCGCGCCGCGCCATAGCGGCCTTAATCGACGCCGTAAAAAACGATATCACCATCCATCAGCAGGCCGCAACGCCCGAACAGCTGGACGCCGATATCATAATTGATTGCCGCGGCATGAGCGGGGATGAAACCCTGCGGGGTGTGAAGGGCGAAATCGCCATCGTACGCAATCCTGAATTTAGCCTTTCACGGCCCTTGCGCCTGATGCATCCGCGCTACCCGCTTTATATTATCCCCAGACCAGATCATGTGTTTATGATCGGCGCCACCATTATCGAAAGCGATGAGGGCAATCACGTTTCGCTGCGTTCTTCAATGGAGCTGATGAGCGCGCTGTATTCATTACACCCCAGCTTTGGCGAAGCAGAAATTTTAGAACTTAGCACTGGCATACGCCCGTCTTATCCTGATAATCTGCCCCGTATCAAAGTGCAAAAAAATGTGATAAGCGCAAACGGCCTGTTCCGTCACGGCTTTTTACTGGGCCCTGTCATGGCAGAAGCCATAACGGACTACATACACGGACAAACAAACACATACTGGAACCTGTTAACCCATGGACAAGCAACAAATAAAACTGACAATCAACGGGCTGCCTAAAGATTTTGAGGCCCCACTTAATCTTTATGACGTTCTGGCACAGGAAGAAGTCATCGAAATGATGATCGCCGTGGCCCGCAACCGTACAGTTATTCCAAAAGGTGATTGGGCGCAAACTTTTCTGGACGATGGGGATATAATCGAAATTCTTGCCCCCATGCAAGGAGGGTAAACCCATCATGCCCCAGACCGACACATGCGCCCATTCGCTGTCTATTGACAATACCATTTTACAATCCCGGCTGTTTTTAGGCACCGCGGCCTATCCATCCCCCAAGGATTTACAAAATGCGATAGAGCGCGCCAATCCCGGCCTTCTTACCGTGTCGTTGCGCCGTGAAAACGCGGCAGGAAAAGGGCAACAATTCTGGAATATCATCAAGGACTTTAAACTGCCGATTCTTCCCAATACCGCAGGGTGCCAGGAAATAGACGAAGCCGTCACCACCGCCGAAATGGCGCGCGAGATTTTTGAAACGAACTGGATCAAGCTGGAAGTCATCGGCGATGACTATACATTGCACCCACACCCGTTTAAATTACTAAAAGCCGCAGAAATACTAATTGATAAAGGCTTTAACGTATTCCCATACATGACAGATGATTTAATTCTGGGACAATCGCTGGTGGATTTGGGGTGTAAGATCCTGATGCCCTGGGGGGCGCCTATTGGATCGGGGCGCGGTCTTAACAATATCTATGCCTTAAAGCAGCTGCGGGAACGCTTTTCAGATATCACCATGGTTATTGACGCCGGGATCGGAGCCCCATCCCATGCCGCGGCCGCAATGGAAATGGGCTATGACGCCGTCCTGTTAAATACCGCCGTGGCAAAAGCCGGTCATCCGCCCGAAATGGCCCATGCCTTTGCCAAGGGCATAGAGGCTGGGCGGGAAGCATATCTGGCAGGCATTATAGCCCGGCAAGAAAGCGCAACCCCATCCACGCCACTGATCGATAAGCCGTTCTGGCACCAAAGCCACGAAGGATAAAGACGATCATGCCCTCGGCCACCACCAAGCCCCCCCTATCAGCAGAAGAAATGCAGCGTTACCAGCGCCACCTATCCTTGCCGGATTTTGATATCGCGGCGCAAATGCGCCTGAAAAACGCGCATATTCTGATGGTTGGTGCAGGCGGGCTCGGCGCTGCGTCGCTTCCTTATCTGGCGGGCGCCGGGGTCGGACACATTACCATTTATGATGATGACACGGTCAGTCTGTCCAATTTACACCGCCAGACCATCTTTAAAACTACTGATCAGCACCAAAATAAAGCGCAGCTGGCCGCCAATTATGCCCGCGCCATAAACCCGGATATCACAGTCACCGCAGTAACAACGCGCATAGGGGCGGATAGCGTTCCAAAGCCCCGATTCGATTTAATCTTTGACGGCAGTGATAATTTTAAAACCAAAACATGGCTTAATGAATTATCCATACAAACAGAGACCCCTCTATTAAGCGCGAGCGTTAATCAATATGCCGGGCAATGCGGTATTTTTGCGGGCTATAGCGCCGATAGACCTTGTTATCATTGCCTGTTTCCCGCCCTGCCGACAGATGCACGCAATTGCAACGAAGCGGGCGTATTGGGAACCGCGGCCGGAATAACCGGCCTGTACCAGGCCCATCTGGCGCTTATGCATTTGGCGGGTTTTAAACAGGCCGAACCCGGCCAATTTATAAATTTTGATTTCAAAACCCACCGCATACAAAATTTACATGTCACAAAAAACAAAGACTGCGCTGTTTGTGCGCATGCGGGAAAAAACTGGATAGATCACAAAACAAAGGACGATACAGCCATGATCGACATCATCAGCATGCAAGAATTAAAGCCGCAAAATCACCAGATCGTGGATGTACGAACCGGGGCGGAAATAAAGCAGGACCCCATCGCAGGCGCCCTGCATATAGAAGTCTCTGAAATTCCGGCCCGTCACGGAGAATTGCCACGGGATAAAATTCTTGCCTTTGTCTGCGCCGGAAATGTACGAAGCGTGCAGGCCGCCGAATATTTACAGGCCCTTGGATACGACAATGTTGTCGTTCTGGATAAATTTTCCCTTTAGACAATAATGAGACAATAAAAAGGGGCGCTTACAAAAACGCCCCCATTATACATTTTCACATGGCCTATTTTAAGTTGCAGGCTTGAATTTAAAGCGCTTTAGGCTGCTTTTTCCGCTTCGGCTTTCTTTGCGCGCTCAACACCTTCCAAAATCATTTTATGGGCTTCATCTTTACCGCGCCATCCCATGGTTTTGGCCCATTTTCCTTTCTCCAGATCTTTGTAATGCGTAAAGAAATGTTCAATCTGGGCGCGGGTTACTTCACGAATATCCATATAATCATTCACATTATCATGATAAGGGTGGATTTGCGGTGCCGGTACAGCAATAATTTTTTCATCCTGACCGCCGTCATCTTCCATCAACAAAACTCCAACAGGGCGAACAGGCATGACCGCACCTGGCATTACGGGTGTACGACCAATCGCCAAGACATCAACCGGGTCACCGTCACCAGACAGGGTGTGCGGAATAAAACCGTAATTGCCAGGATACATCATCGCCGTATGCAAAAAGCGATCAACGAACATTGCACCGGCATCTTTATCCAACTCATACTTCACAGGAATGCCCCCAAGCGGATTTTCTACAATCATATTCACTTCTTTGGGAACATCATCACCGATTTTAATTTTTGAAAGGATCATTGGCTTGCTGGCTCTCTCTAATCTATAAAATTGACACAATTCATAAAATGAATATACCGGCCATAAATACTGGTCTGCCGGTAAAAAAACAAGGAATTTCTCTATACCGGTCACAATTTTTATGCCCCACAAACAAACCGGGGCCATAACCAACCCGGCAAAAAAAATGCAGCCACATATATGGCCGCATCCTTTGAAATCTAGAAACTTCTCGTCACTCTAAAACAATGAGCGCTGCGTTATTTAACGATTTTGGCTTTCTGTCCATTATCGTTTGAAACATTTTCCGATGTTCTTTCCAATGTTTCGGGAATAAAAATAACGCCACCTGATGCTGATGCGCATGCTCTCATAATCGTTCTCCTTTGCAAACTGAATGAAGGCATGATACACGAAAACGACGACATACGCAAATTTCACGAAACAAAATCGGCAGATAGAGACAGATAATTACCCAATAATGGCTATTTTCCTGATTTTATTACTTGTTTATATTCGGCGATAACATCCAGTACCGCACGCATTTCGTCCACTTTGGGAAACTTTCTAAAATCTTCATTAAAATATTTATCCAGAATAACGCCATGATTATCAATCACATAAATGGCCGGATGAGCAGAACCGTAATACATGGTCCCCGGTGCATAAGATGAATTCATAAGACCAAATGCCTTAATAATTGCGGAATCCTCATCGGCAATCATTGGATATGTGAAGTAATATTTTTGACTAAAACGGGCCAGTTTTTGCGGGGAGTCATTACTGACGACCACAATATTATAACCGGCATCTTCAAGAATGGAGCCCTTTTTTGAGATCGACTCCAGATGAAAAATGCAATGCCTGCACCAACTGGCCGAACGAACAAAGAACAGAAGAATACCGTTCTCTCCGGTTAATGTTTCAAAGTTAACGTCCTGTTCATTCTGGTCAATCCCGCTTAGATCATGGGGAATCTTTATACCACTGGTCACACCTATCTGTTTTGCGGTTTGGTTTTTAAAGAATGAACTTCGTGCCTCGGCCGGTGATACATAAGAGACAAACAGGCACAACGATAGCAACAAAAACAGCTTAAAAAATTTCATCTCAACAATCCCGGATCTTGTCTTGCATTACCCTAATGGGGTATAAGACCTGATTGTATCAAATTCCAAAAAGCACCACAATGATAAGCCGCGAAATACGACAAACTTTAATTCTGGCCTGGCCCCTGTTTCTAGGGCTGAATATGATTATGATGGGCAATGGCCTGCAAGGGACATTGTTAAGTTTACGCGCCAATATGGAAGGTTTTCCGGTTTTTGTAACCGGTATTATCATGTCACTTTATTACGCGGGCTTTTTATTGGGGTGTTACCTGACCCCGAAAATGATTGCCTCGGTCGGGCATATTCGCGTTTTTGCCGCACTGGCCTCCATTGCTTCTACCACCATTTTGCTTCACGGCGTCTTTGTCGACCCATGGCTTTGGGGCTTCATCCGTGTTTTCAGCGGCGTTAGCTTCGCCGGACTTTTTATTGTCACCGAAAGCTGGCTTAACAGTATCTCCAGCAACAAATTGCGCGGGCTGACATTTGGTTTATACCTATTTGTCCTGCATGGTTCATTATTTATCGGCCAGTTCCTGATCAATCTGGCACCGCTGAAAGATATCGACCTGTTCGTTTTAATCTCTATTCTGGTTTCGCTCGCGCTGTTGCCGCTTACACTAGCGAACAAACCGGCCCCCGGTTACGAAGCCCCTGACAAATTGCCCCTCGCCCATTTGTTTAAAAAATCCCCCCTCGCGTTATATAGCGTTTTCGTATCCGGGTTTTGCGCAGGAACGGTGTTTGGTATCGGGGCAGTCTATGCCGCCGAACTGGGAAAATCCAACGCATGGACCGCCAGCTTCCTGGCTTGCTATGTTTTAGGAAGCGCTATTTTGCCTCTGATTATAGGAACATTATCCGATAAGCTGGATCGCCGTATGGTGATTATGGTCATTGCATTTATTGCCTTTGGCTCATCCTTACTGTTTAACATTAGCGAAATTTTATTTCCGGTTATGGTGCTCTTTGGCGGCATTATAACCTCTATATACAGTGTGGGCCTGGCGTATATGAGCGATAACATCAGGCAAGAACATGCCGTTTCCGCCTCAACATCCTTGATCTTGCTGAACAGCATCGGCTCAATGATTGGCCCGGTCATCTGTGGATTTATGATGGATTATATCAGTCTGAACGCATTCTTTTACAGCTTCAGCGTTATGGCGTTCTCGCTTTTCGCCTTTAGTATCTACCGGTCTTATGTCGGCGATAAAATTATCGTCGAAGACCAGGGCGAATTTATTCCGGTACCAACGCGCACCAGCCCTGAGATCATTCAAATTCTGGACGATGATGACGCGCATACGGAATCCGGTGACAAGAAAGAACCTTGCCCGCAATAAGCGCCCCTGCTTACAAGTGCCGCACGTATGTATACCGCACGCATGTATCTACCCCCAACAGTACAAGAGCGCATCAAAAAGGGCCGCAAAACATGTTTGCAGCCCTTAAATTCTTTAAATGCGTCTAGACGGAAACCCGGTCTAGAATTTAAATCATCAATTAATCGACAAGTTTAATATTGCCCGCAGCTTTTTTACCGCGGTTTTCCTGAATCTCAAATTCAACTTTCTGGTTTTCGTTCAAGGCAGAAAGTCCTGCGGCCTCAACGGCGCTGATGTGAACAAAAACGTCACTGCCTCCGTTGTCCGGTACGATAAATCCAAATCCTTTGGTTGCATTAAACCATTTAACTGTGCCTGTTTCGGCCATGTGTAGTGCTCCTTAGTAGTAAAAAATAGTAATCCCATACAACCCGGCAATCATTACAATAACAGAGCATAACAAGACTGGGGCTATAATACGCCAAAATTAAAAAAAAGCAAAGAGAATACGGCTTGACTTAAAATTATTCTTCTCGGCGATAAATAAGGCTGCTGGGCGCGCTTCGGTATACTACGCGGCCAGCCGCCATAAAAAAAACGCGCCGTAATTTGTGGCATGGTATATGCATTGCAAAACACCATGAAAACACGAAATACCGATATCATGCGATATGCATGCAGATACATCTTACTGGCCCTGATGGTAAGTCCGGTATCCGGCTGCGCCAGTTCGAACCCCTTCAGCCCCAAGGCCCCTAATAACCTTTATGGCTGTGATCAAGCGCGTCAAATCATTATTTCCACCGCTGATATTTCAGATACTGCGCTTATTCAATATGAAGGCCGCACAATCACCCTGGGGCGTATTAAAAATGCGTATGGCGATGCGTTCACCAACAATATCTTCACCCTATACATGGATGATGATTTGGCGGCACTGGAGCGCGAAGGCGCGCCAATTCTAACCAATTGCAGGCCATTATAAAAAACATGCGCGCGGGCTGCGCATAATGGCAATGAGGCTTTATTGGATATATAAATAACCCGCCATACCAACCATAAACCCGGCAATCGCACCCAAAGGCGGTAACCAGTGTTTTTTCATCGCTATGCGTGGGGCGATGTCTTCAAATATCAGATATAAAATGCCACCGGCGCAAAATAACATTAACACCCCCAACGCCGCCTCCCATTTCACAAAGACATGGGTGCCCAACAGCACATAAACGGGGCCGCTCAGCCCCACCAGAAAAAAGAAACCAAGCAGCTTATTCTTGCTTTTTATCGTGCCTTTTGCCATTTCCGTATAGGCCGCATAGCCTTCGGGCATATTTTGCGCACCAATGATAATGGCCAGAAAAATGCCTTGATGAAAATTCTGCGTTAAAAGCGCTCCAAGAACAATGGCCTCTGGCACGAAATCCATCATCATGGCCAGAAAATTTGAGGCAGGAGTATGCAAACGCGCCAGGGCCATATCAACCGCCATAAAAAATAACCCGCCCGCGGCAAAGCTAAGCAAGGCAACCCACGGCTCCACCTTTCCCGCCCCTTCCGGCACCAACACAAATGCCACAGCCGATATTAAGGCCCCGGCCCCAAAGGCGATAATCCCGCGGCGCAATTCATCACGTTTCCAACGGTCTTTAAAAAATGAAATCCGCGCAAGAAAAGCGCCAAACGGTATAGCAAGCCCCGCACATAATGATAATAAAACGCCATAAACCAACATGCGCCCCCCCTTATACGCAAATATCATATCAGCATAGATTGTGGTGACAAGCTCACGTTACACAAAACGTCTATGCATCATACCGAAAAAATGAAAGATAGCGACAGACGGCAGCGGGCGGGCTTCAAATCAGCCAGCACAACCTCTAGCATCTTGCATAAAGATGAAGGGGAATATGTAAGCGAGTATTTGGTGGTTTGTGGGTGGGTTTAAGTCTCAGCTTCATCATATTGAGATAAATATTCACCAAAAACCGGCTTATGCAGAAGCCTGTTTTTATGCAACTCAATTAGAGTATTGCAATACCCTGTAAGGAAATCCTTGCAAATATAGGAAAAGGTCTTTCTTTCCAATCCCTGTGTCCAACAAGACTCTGGCTGGTCAGGGTGCAAACCAACATAAAAATACTGCTTAGGAGAAACAAAAGAATTACACAATGAATTTTGAGACCATATTGTGTCAATTTCTTTATATCTCTCAAGCTCCTTTCCTTTCTTAACGTCTGAATCAAATCCAAAAAGACAAGTATGTAAACCACAAGGATTACTCATTTCTCTAAGATTTTTGAACTTAGCAATAGCGTCCTTAATTTCATTCTTAGTAATTTTCGATTTAACTTCAAAAACATAATAACAAGCTTCTATCGGAACAAGTGAGAGACCGCTATCTATCATAATTGTTGGCATATAAGTGTCAGAATAAACGATGACATCAAGCTCGCTACTTTCATTCCCCTTCTTATCAATGATTTTTCCAGAGGTAAACTTAATGCCGGAAGGCGAAAATTCTTGAAGCATACGAGCGACAAAAATTTCTTTGATACGCCCCTTAATTCCTGGGTGCTTAATTTCTCGAAGTTTATCGATTTCATAAAGCCCAGCTTCGATCACAGCTTTGCAATGTAAGTTAAAATAATGTGGCATGTGATGATTAGAAATTTAAAGTTGTGATTCGTCAACTAAAAACCTCCTAAAATGCGGCTTGCGCGCAGTCATAAACAAGGCCCCGCCATAAACTGAACCGGCTAGAAACGATAAGTAATAAATGCCCCTGCCGCGCCCTGGTGCTTGGACCCTCTTTCCTCAACAAGGGATGAGTGGGCCGCTTCGGAACCAAGATGATTATAACTTGCAAAAAAGATGGTCGATATTGTATCGGTTAAAGGCACAATCGCCGATGAGCCAATCCCATAAGAAAGCACGCCGGCACCGGGATCGTATTCGGCCAAGCCGGATGCTGCCGATTGGCGGGAATTCACACCAAAATAACTCTCGTGATAGCTGGAATCCGCGAAATCTATTTCTGGGCCGAATGCATATAGGATTGCTTTATCATGCAGCTGCGCCCGCCCTTTATACTTAAGGCTTGCATTGCCGACCAGCCCCTCATGGCCGCCCATACCCTGTAATAGTTCGACTTTCAGATTCAACGGCGCCATGTCATATTCAACATAGGCTCCAATTTCAAGGCTACCGTCAACATCCCCAAGGCCGCGTAAATCATCGGTTTTATCCCCGCCAATGCGAAACGTACTATCCCCGTCCTCATCACGGCCAAAATCATAGCGAAGCAATGGCCCAACCTTCCAATGTGCCGTATGAATGATATTGTATCCCGCCCCGTCCTGCATCGAGGCAAAAAATGTATCGCCATAGGAAACTCTGATATCGGGAACGGCCATAAACTGATACGCATCATCGCCAAAATAAGACGGCGCCACAAGAACGCCGGCTCCGGCGCTCACGTCCCATTGGTCGCCACCATGGTTTTCCCCGGTCTGCCATGTCTGCGCCTGGGCTTGAACAGCAATAAAACAGCTCAGAAGCGTTAATACGCCAAAAACAAATTTCACAAGATCCTCACTTTTTTTAATTGGAACGCAGCATTAGAATAAAATGGCAAATCATGAAGCACATCATTGTCTCCGGCCTCATATTACATATGATTTAACATGAACGCATAATAAAACAAGCATGCCATATATGAACATGGCGGTCTTAAACAACAAAAAACCGCCTAAAAAGGCGGCTTGTTTTCTAGATATTGTAATTAGGTTAGAAAACCATCATCCATAGGCTTTAAAGATCTGGCAGCGAACTACTCTCCCACACCTTAAGATGCAGTACCATCGTCGCTAAGAGGTTTCACGGTCCAGTTCGGAATGGGATGGGGTGTTTCACTCTCGCTATAACCACCAGATCATTAAAACCTATATTTGATGTATGAAAAGACGTTCATTAAATCCAAAATCTGGCAAAACTTAAAACAATTTGCAAGCGGGCTTACCGCTGCGCGTGAACAATGGAGTACGAAATACCATTGCATGGTTTAAATTCAAGCCGATCGAGCAATTAGTACTGGTTAGCTTCATACGTTACCGTACTTCCACATCCAGCCTATCAACGTGGTGGTCTTCCACGGCTCTGATAGGGAGTCCTGGTATTGAAGGAGGCTTCCCGCTTAGATGCTTTCAGCGGTTATCCCGTCCGAACATAGCTACTCTGCGCTGCTCCTGGCGGAACAACAGATACACCAGAGGTTCGTTCACCCCGGTCCTCTCGTACTAAGGGCAACTCTTCTCAAGACTCCAACTCCCACGGCAGATAGGGACCGAACTGTCTCACGACGTTCTGAACCCAGCTCACGTACCTCTTTAAATGGCGAACAGCCATACCCTTGGGACCTGCTCCAGCCCCAGGA
>MDSZ01132695.1_pt1 | contig 136870 bp, 122 predicted proteins | sample 811201 | NCBI WGS metagenome assembly MDSZ01 (sample SAMN05326647, study PRJNA326480) | marine metagenome | isolation source: seawater | place: Indian Ocean: North | collected 2010
CATCAAGCGCATGGCCTATGGTTACCGGGACGAGGCGTATTTCTTCCTGAAAATCCGCGCAGCATTCCCCGGTAATCTACGATGAACCTATTTTATCCCCAGCGCCGAGGCCATGAACGGCGTCCTCGCCGCCACCATCGCCGCCAACCGCGTCGAGAAGGCAGACATCTGGGCCGAGCGCCAGGTCGCCCTGGGCGACGACGCGAACGCTACGCCGGTCACCCTGGCCGTGTGGGACAGCGGCCTGGACACGGCCATCTTCGCGGAAACGGGCCAGCTCTGGGAAAACCCGGACGAGACCCCCGGGAACGGCCGCGACGATGACGACAACGGCTACATCGATGACCGCCACGGCATCGCCTACGATCTCGACGCCAACCGGGTGAGCGAGCTGCTCTACCCCATCGGCGAGATCGCCGAGGACGAGGCCTCCCTGCAGCGGCTGGTGAAGGGTATCGGCGACATCCAGTTCAACGTCGACAGCGAGGAGGCCAGCGCCGTGCGCCAGCGCATGGCGGCCCTCGACCAGGCCGAGGTCAAGGACTTCCTCGAGTCCCTCGGCGCCTACGGTAACTATTCCCACGGCACGCACGTGGGCGGCATCGCCGCCGCGGGCAACCCCTTCGCCCGCCTGCTCGCCGCCCGCATGACCTACGGCCACGAGCTGATCCCCGAAGAACCCACGCTGCCGCAGGCGCACCGGGAAGCCGCCATGATGCTGGAGACGGTGCAGTACTTCCGCGACAACGGCGTGCGCGTCGTGAACATGAGCTGGGGCGGTTCCCTGCGCGGCATCGAGGATGCGCTCGAGGCCAACGGTGCCGGGGACAGCCCGGAGGCACGCAAGGCCTTCGCCCGCGAGCTCTACGACATCACCAACGATGCCCTGCGCCGCGCCATCGCCGAGGCGCCGGAGATCCTCTTCGTGACCAGCGCCGGCAACTCGGACAACGACGTGCGCTTCGACGAGTTCTACCCGAGCAGCTACGACTACCCGAACCTGCTCACCGTCGGTGCGGTGGACAAGGCCGGTGACGAAACCAGCTTCACCAGCCTGGGCAAGGTGGACATCTACGGCAACGGCTTCGAGGTCGAGAGCTACGTGCCCGGCGGCAACCGCATCGCCTACAACGGGACCTCCATGTCCTCGCCGCAGGTCATGAACCTCGCGGGCAAGCTGCTGGCGCTCTACCCGCAGCTGACCGTGGCGGAGCTCAAGGCACTGATCCTCGACGCCGCGGACGAAAAGGCACTGGAGAGCCGCACCATCCGCCTGCTCAACCCGAAGGCGAGCCTGGCGCTGGCCGGGGAGAGGTTCGGCGGCTGACAGGGCCGTTCAGGAGCAGTCTTCCCTGAGCCAGTCGAGCAGCAGCTGGCCCAGGCGGACCCGGCTGCCGGAGAAACTGTGGTCGTCGTCGAGCACGACCGAGCGCAGGGCCAGCCCCGGCACGGCGGCAAAGCGCTCGGCGATGGGCCGGAACACGGTCTCCAGGGGTGTCGCCTGGTCGCGTTCACCGCCCACGAGCATGACCGACTTGCCGACCAGGCCGGGGCCGAAGACCCGCGTGTCGACATCCGCAGCCGGAGCGGCGGCCAGCTCTGCGCGCATCACGCCGGCGTCGAAGCCCGACAGCATGAACAGGCTGTCGGCGTAGGCGCTGATGCGCGGCTCGAGGGTCACGCGTCCGTCTGCCTCGAGTTGCCGGTACAGCGCCGGGTTCGCCGGCGCCATGGCGCCGACACAGGCGACGGCCTCCCGGCGGCCGGCCGCCAGCGCGGTAAAGCCGCCCAGGGAGTGGCCGAGCAGGGTCAGCCGTCCTGGATCCACGCGCAGGTCCGCCGCGTTCGCGCGCAGCTGGCGCAGCACCGCGGCCACGTCCTCCTGCTGGCCGCCGATCGAGTAACTGCCCTCGGCCCCCCAGGCACCGCGGTAATGAAAGAACACGCTGTTGAAACCGGCGCGGCGGAACCGCTGCGCGAGGTCGAGGTTGCGCTCGTTCCCGGGAAAGCCGTGCAGCAGCACGACCGTGGGATGCGGCCCGGGCCCGGCCGCCAGGTAGGCGTGACCCGGCAGCCGCTCACCGTTGCTGTCGATGGTGAGCTCGACGATGGCGGGCGCCGGGCCCGGGGCGGGATCCGCCGTAACCGGATCAGCGATCACCGGGCCGAGAAGCGCGAGCACCAGGACGACCGCGGCCGCCGCGCCTTCCCTTGGCTTCATGAACAACGCCTCTGGCCCCCTGCCCCGTCTCAGTTGCTGGTGCGCAGCGCGCCGAGATAGTCCAGCTTGCCGAGTTCCACCCCGTGCATGCGCAGCAGCGCGTAAGCGGTGGTCGCGTGAAAGTGCAGGTTCGGCAGCGAGAAGGACAGCAGGAAGCCCTCGGTCGTGAACGGAAAATCCCCGGAGGAGAGGCGGAACACCATCGATGTCCCCGCGAGCGCATTCACCTCGTCCTCGGAAACCCCGCGCAAGGTGTCCGCCGCGTCGGCCACTTTCGCCTGCAGCCCCGCGTAATCGAGCGCCGGCAGGTTCTTCGGCGGGCCGAAGAGACCGGCTTTCATGCCCTCGAGCGCGCCCAGGCTGTGCGCCACCACGAAATGCACCTGGTAGCTGAAGGGGAGCATGGTCTCGTGCAGGCGCGCTTCCAGCACCGTGTCCACGTCTTCGTCCCGCGCCCGGTAGTGCTCTGCGCCCTTGGCCATGACGACCCCCAGGGCGTCGAGCACCTGCAGGTAACCGGGGATACTGGCTTCGTACAGGGAGATAGTCATGGGCTGCGCCTTCTCGTCCAGGTCGGGACCCCGAGCATAGCGCAGCCCGCGCCGTCGTGCCGACACGGTGGCATGGCCACTACCCACCCCTGCGCGCCCCTCGCCAGGAGCGTTGCCGGTGGCGGAACAGGCGCAGCTACAGCAGATCGCGAAGCCTGAGCCCCCTGCCGCGCGCCGCCGCGTGAGCCAGCAGCAGCTCCGCCGTTGCCAGCGCGTCGGTGAGCGCGTTGTGCGCGGCGTGTTCCGGCAGACCGTAGCGGGCGCGGCAGCCGCCGAGGGTGAGCTCGCCGGTCTTCACCGACTGGTCGCGCCGGGCGAGCAGGCGCTGCTCCAGGCGGAGCGTATCGACCACCGGGAGCAGCAGCGGCGCGCCGTAGCGGGCCTGGCAGAGGCGGTCGAGAAATGCGAGATCGAGGCGGGCGTTGTGGAACACGAGCACGCGGCCGCGGGCGGCGGCGAGGAACGCATCCAGCACTGCATCGGCCTCCTCGCCGCCGGCAAGGTCCACGTCCCGCAGCTGGTGCACCACGGCGCTCTGGCCCACGCCGCCGCTCGGGCGCACCACCCGGTGCTGCGCGCCGGCCAGCTGCGCCGCGCCGTCCAGCACCGGCAGCCAGCCCAGGCTCAGCAGCTCGCCCTCGGTCGCCTCGAGCGATGACATCTCGCCGTCGCAGGCGAGGAACGCCACCTGGCGCCAATCCGCCCCCGGCTTCGGCAGCGGGGCCTCCCAGCAGTCCGCGAGGGGCCCGCGGACGACCTGGCCGCGGTAGCGCAGGCGCTTCAGGCGCAGGCCGGGGCCCATTACCCCATGCCGGCGCGGTAGGTCTGACGCACCGCGCCCTGGGCCTCGTCGATGATCGTGAAGGCATCCCGCAGCTGCTCCCGCGCCAGCCGCGGCAGCTTGCGCGGGTTGATAAAGTTGTCCACCGGCTCGCCCGCGGCCATCTCCTCGCACTGGTGGCGGATGCGCTGCTGCTGGATGCAGTGCAGCGCGTCGGCGAGGTTGCGGCTGTCGCCGATGGTGAGGTGGCGCTGCGCGGCGAGCGCCTCGAGGCGTTCGTTGGTATTGACTGCGGCCACCCTGTGCGCGAGCGCATGCAGGCGCACGATCTCGGTGATCGGCAGCACGCCGCGCTTCTTCAGGTCCAGGCTGTCGCGGTGCTCGCCGTCCCGGTCGACCACAAAGCGGCGGAAGATGCCCAGCGGCGGTGTGCTCGCCAGGGCATTGGCCGCCAGCGCCGCGAGGAAGATCGTGTTGCTCGAGGCGCGCTCGAGCATCACCTGCTGCAGCCGCGCACAGAGGCTTTCGTCGCCGTACACGGCGCGCAGGTCGAAGAAGATACTCACCCGCATCACCGCCGCCGGGGTTGGCGTGCGCGTCCAGCCGGCGACCGTGTCCTGCCAGGTGGCCAGGGGCTGGCGCCATTCGTCGGTAGTCGCCATGATGCCGCCGGGGCAGTACTTGTAGCCGCAGGCGGCCAGTCCATCGCACACGGACTTCGCCACAGCGGCGTACCAGCCGTGTTCCCCTGCCGGCACATCATCGTCGATGACGATCCCGTTGTCCTGGTCAGCGCCCAGGAGCTGCTCCCCCCGCGCCTGCGAGCCGAAGCCCAGCCACGCCCAGGGCCCCGGCGCCGGGCCGTGCGCCTGCTCCGCCAGCTGGATCAGGCGAATCGTCACCGCGTCGGAAATCGCGGTAAGCAGGCGGGACACCTGCTCGGCCCGCATCCCCGCCTGCACCCACTGCTGCAGCTGGTCCGGCAGGCCGGCGAGCAGCTCCACCATGCCGTCGACGCTCTCCTGCCGCGACAGGTGCTGGACGAGATAGACCGGGTCGTTGCGACGGGCGAGGATCAGGTCCGAGGTCGTGATGACGCCGACCAGGCGGCCCGCCTCCAGCACCGGGAGGTGGTGATAGCCGCGCTGCGTCATGAGCAGCGTTGCGCTGAAGATCGTATCCTCCGGCCCGACGCCCTCCGGGGCGAGCGTCATGATCTCGCGCACCGCGGTCGACGCCGGCAGCCCGGCGGCGAGGCAGCGGGTGCGCAGGTCCCGGTCCGTGACGATGCCGAGCGGCGCGGCGCCCTCGTCGCCGTCCGCGGTGATGAAAGCCGAAGACACACGCCATTCCGCCATGGCCGCGGCCACCGCCTGTACCGGCGTCTCCGGCGCCACGCAGAGCAGCTGCCTGCTCATGCTGTCGCGAAGCGGCGCCAGCAACGGGTTGGCATCGGGGATGTAGCGCGCCGCGCGGCGCAGGCGCCGGCTGCGCTGGCGGCTGAAATAGCGGTCGAAGGCGCGATTGCCGGCACGCAGTTCGCGGTAGGCCTCGTCCGGCAGCAGGTAGACCAGCGCATCCTCGATCACCGTGGCGACGACCGTATCGTCCCCGGCATTGAGGTTACCGATGTGGAAGTTCTCGCCCTCGCCGAGCCGGTCGAGGAGCTTGTTGTCGCTGTCGCGCAGGTCCACTGCGCCACTGCGGACGATGCGCAGACCGGCCGGCTCGCTGGCCGCGTCGAAGCGCTCCCCGTGCGGGTGGTAGGACACGCGGAGTGCACTCACTGCCCGGTCCAGCTCCGCCGCCTCGAGCAGGTCGAAGGGCAGCGACTGGGCCAGGAATTCGCCGACGCTCGCCAGCTCCACCGGTGGTGACAGGGGGGTCATGGCGCCCTCCGCTTCAGGAATCCCCGGGCCGGGCGAACGCCGTGGCCACCTCGCCATAGTAGAAGGCGCCGGCGCCCTGTGCTACCAGGCGGAGCCGGTCGCCCTCCACCGGGCGGGCGCGAAGCTGCCCCTCCCAGCGGCCCTCCGCAACCGGAGCCAGGTCGCCGGGCAGCTCATTGCCCGCTTCCGTTGCGTGGGCCAGCTGTACCCGCTCGAGCGGGTGCGAGCTGGTGACCGTGACCTCCGGTTCGCTGCCGTCGCCGAGGATGATGCGCAGCTCGAGGTCGGCGTTGCGCAGGTCGCAGGCCCCGCTGGCGTAGCGGCAGTTGGGCTGCTCCACCAGGGGGTAGGCCCGCCCCGGCTCGGCCGGGGCGGGCGTCTCGCCGGCGAGCTGGCCGACCCCGATCCACGCCAGGACGGCGAGGACCGGGGTGACCAGCAGCGCGATGATGACGTGCCGGTTGCGCAGCACCTAGTGGTCCAGCGCCGCCTCGGCACCCGCGGGCACGCGGATGTGCTCCACGAGTTCCCGCACTTCCGCCGGCGGTGCCTTGGTGACCGCGGAGACGCCCAGGGCGACCGCGAAGTTCACGATCGCACCGATGGCGCCGAAGGCGTTCGGCTCGATGCCCAGGAACCAGTTCTCCGGCATGTCACCGAGGAAGGCAGTGGAGGCCACGAACATGATCCCCTTGTGCTGGAACACGTAGAACAGGGTGACACCGATGCCTGCGATCATGCCGGCGATGGCGCCCTCCTTGTTCACCCGGCTGGAGAAGATCCCCATCATCAGCGCCGGGAAGATCGACGAGGCGGCAAGGCCGAAGGCCAGGGCCACGGTGCCCGCCGCGAAGTCCGGCGGGTTGAAGCCGAGGTAGCCGGCACCGGCGATCGCCGCCGCCATGGCGACGCGGCTGGCCATGAGTTCCTGCTTCTCGCTGATGTTCGGCGCGATCATGCCCTTGAGGAGGTCGTGCGAGATGGCCGAGGCGATCGCCAGCAGCAGGCCCGCCGCCGTAGACAGGGCCGCGGCCAGGCCGCCGGCCGCCACCAGGGCGATGACCCAGTTCGGCAGGCGCGCGATCTCCGGGTTGGCGAGCACGATAATGTCGCGGTCGACCTTCACCAGTTCGTTGGTCTCCGGGTTCGCCGTGTACAGCATGGCGCCGTCGCCGTTCTTGTCCTCGAACTCCAGCAGGCCCGTGGTCTCCCAGTTCCGGAACCACTGCGGGCGCTCGTCGTATTGCAGGTACTGGCCGGGCTCCGGCTCGATGGTCTGCATGAGGTTGAGGCGCGCCATGCCGGCAACGGCCGGGGCGGTGGTGTAGAGAATCGCGATGAAGACCAGCGCCCAGCCGGCGGAGGAGCGCGCATCGCGTACCTTCGGCACCGTGAAGAAGCGGATGATCACGTGCGGCAGACCCGCCGTGCCGATCATCAGCGAGGCCGTGTAGGCAAACATGTTGAGCCCCGAAAGGCGCACGTCCGTCGTGTATTCCTTGAAGCCGAGCTCCATCACCATCTGGTCGAGTTTGTCGAGCAGGAAGGTGTCGGTGCCGACCAGGGTGCTGCCGAGGCCGAGCTGCGGCACCGGGTTGCCGGTGAGCTGCAGGCTGATGAAGATCGCGGGGATCGTGTAGGCCAGGATCAGCACGCAGTACTGCGCGATCTGGGTGTAGGTAATGCCTTTCATGCCGCCGAGCACGGCGTAGAAGAATACGATGCACATGCCCACCAGCAGGCCCACGTTGTAATCCACCTCGAGGAAGCGGGAAAACGCGACGCCGATGCCCTTCATCTGGCCGATCACGTAGGTCGTGGAGCAGATGATGAGGCAGACCACGGCCACCGCCCGCGCGGTGCGCGAGTAGAAGCGGTCACCGATGAACTCGGGCACCGTGAACTTGCCGTACTTGCGCAGGTAGGGGGCGAGGAGCATGGCCAGGATCACGAAACCGCCGGTCCAGCCCATAAGGAACACGGAGCCACCGTAGCCCATGTAGGCGATGAGACCGGCCATGCCGATGAAGGAGGCCGCGGACATCCAGTCCGCGGCCGTGGCCATGCCGTTGGCCACCGGGTGCACGCCGCCGCCGGCGACGTAGAAGTCCTTGGTGGAGCCGGCGCGGGACCAGATGGCGATGCCAATATACAGCGCGAAGGTCGCGCCGACGATAATATAGGTCAGTGTCTGCAGGTCCATGGGTCAGTCCTCCTCCACGTCGAATTCGCGGTCGAGGGCGGCCATGCGCCAGCGGTAGATGAAGATCAGCACCACGAAGGTGTAGATCGAGCCCTGCTGGGCGAACCAGAAGCCGAGCTTGTAGCCGCCGAGCTGGAACTGGTTGAGCACATCCACGAGCAGGATGCCGCAGCCGTAGCTGACGATGAACCACACCACCAGCAGCTTCACCATGAGGGACAGGTTGCGGCGCCAGTAGGCGCGGGCCTGCTCCTCGGTCATTTTTGTCGCCATGCCAGGTCTCCCTTGCTTATCGTTATGCCCTGCCGCCACTGTAGCCCAGGATGCGGCGGGGCACTGTTGGACTTTGGTCTATCGGGTTCAGAAGGCGTACTTGACCGCCAGCTGCAGGCGGCTGAGGCTGCCGTCGCGGCCGTCTTCCAGCTCCTTGGTGCCGTAGATGAGCTCGCCGCCAAGCTGCAGGCCCGGCGCGGGCGTGTACCAGAGGTTGGCGTGGGCCGAGCGGTACGCCTTGGCCAGCAGGCCGGCCCCGGTCAGCTCACTCTCCGAGGGATTGCTCGCCTCGGACATGGACAGCGAGAAGGAACTGCGCCACTCCGGTGCCCAGAAGTGCCGGTAGGCCAGCACGAGGCCGTACTGGTCGATGGTCTCGATGTCGCCGTCGGCAGCGATATAGCCGTCATTGAAGGAGTTGAGGCCCAGGTAGCGACCGAGCGCGTTGCCGTAGCTCGCCATGAAGCGCAGGTCGTCGCTGCCGAGCTGCCACTTGCCGGCGAGGCTGGCGCCATAGCCGAGCGTGCTGTCGGAGCCGCTCTCGAGCGCGCCCTCGCGCGCCTCGTAATCGAGCTGCCGCGCGATGCCGGCGACGGACCAGCGCAGGTCACCGCTCTTGCCGTTGTAGCGGGCCACGAAGTCCGGCAGGATCTCGCCGTCATCGATGCGGCTGCCGCCGCCGGGCAGGCTCAGGCGCGTGGTCGCGTTCTCCACGGCGAGCTGCAGGTTGCCGCTGGTCCAGCGGATCTGCGGCTGGCGCTCGAACACCGTGCCGACCGGGCCGACGAAGTCGAGGAGATCCGGCAGCGTGCCGACATCGAAAAAGGTCGACCAGTTCTGGCCGGCCATGAGCGACTTGCCCGGCGCGTACTGCCAGTCGACGTAGGCGTGGCGGATCCGTGCGCTGAAGCTGTTGGAGACGCGCTCGTCGCCCTGGGCGCTGAGGATGAAGTCGAGCTCGATGTGTGAACGGATACGGCCGACGTCGGTTTCCGTTTCCGTGCCGAACCAGAAGCGCGAGCTCTTCGCGTGCATGTTCGTGCTCTGGTAGCTGTCGCTCTCCCCGGAGACCGGCTCGACGGGAATGAGCGAGGGCACCAGGAAGTCCTCCAGCAGCGCCGCGGGCTTGCCGTCGCTGTAGCTGCTCACCAGCGTGTCGAGCTGCATGAAGCCCCCGTAGCGGAACCACGTGTCATCGCGCTTGGTGATGTGCGAGAGCGCCAGCGTCTCCTCGATGGCGTTCTGGCCGATGGTGAGCGTCTCGAGCTGTGCCTCGACCGCCGGCGCTGCGGCCGCCGCCTGCTGCACCGGCGGGCCCGACGTTTCCCGCTCTTCGGCCACGGCCGCCTTGAGCTCCGCCAGCTGCGCCTCGAGGGCGGCGATGCGCGCCTCCAGGTCCGCTGCGCCGGCCAGCGGGCTGCCGGCCAGGAGTACCGCGGCCGAGAGGCCCTTGATGGTGGTCTTGTTCATTATCCTTCCCCCGGGGTATTTCCTTGAGTACCACGGGGTGTCGTTTTAGAGGTCGGGCCTCGCTGCCACCATTAGACCTTGGTCAAGAAGCGGGGTTTTCTTGGACCAATGTCTAGGGCCAGGCCCTTGTGGAGCCTCACTGCACGGCGAGCACCTCGTTGCCGAGCACTGCTGCCGTGGGCGAGATGCCCAGCCCCGGTGCCGCCGACGCCGCGAGGCGGCCCGCCCGGCGCTGCGGCGCGCCCTCGGCGTTGGCCACGGTCACGTAGCTGTTGAAATCGGTGGCCGTGAACAGGAGCGGCGTCGGCGTGCTGTGCGCGAGGTGCGCGATCGCCGCCGTGACGATATCGCCGCCCCAGCTGTCCTCGATGGTCATCGCGATCCCCAGTGACGCGCAGAGGTCGCGCGCCTGCCGCGCGCGGGTAAGACCGCCGAACTTGCTGATCTTGATGTTCACCACGTCCATGGCCAGGTCGGCGTGCCCGCGCAGCAGCGCCTGCAGCCCGTCGATGTTCTCGTCCAGGACAAAGGGATGGGGCGTGCGCTGGCGTACGGACAGGCACTCCTCGTAGCTCTCGCAGGGCTGCTCGATGTACACGTCGAGATCGCGTACCGCGTTCACCACGCGCAGGGCCTCGTGCTGCGTCCAGCCGGTGTTCGCGTCGGCCACCAGCTTGTCGCCCGGGGACAGTACGGCGGCGACGGCGCGGATGCGTTCGATGTCCTCCTCCGGGTCGCCCCCGACCTTGAGCTGGAAGCGACGGTAACCCTCGTCCCGGTACTGGCGGACGTTCTCCGCCATCTCCGCGGGCGGGCGCTGGGAGATCGCCCGGTAGAGGTGAAAGTCGTCGCCGTAGCGGCCGCCGAGGAGCTGGCAGACGGGCAGGCCCGCCACCTTGCCGAGGAGGTCCCAGCAGGCCATGTCGATACCCGACTTCACGTAGGGGTGGCCGCGCAGGGCGCGATCCATGGTCAGGTTCAGGCGGCCGAGCTCCCGCGGGTCCTCCCCCAGCAGCTGCGGGCCCAGCTCGGCGAGCCCCGCGCGGACGCCCTCGGCATAGGCGGGCAGGTAGAAGGGGCCGAGGGGACACACCTCGCCGTAGCCGGTCACACCCCCGTCTGTCTCGACGGCCACCACCGTGCTGTCGAACACGTCGACGCTCTTGCCGCCGGACCAGGCATAGCGGCCCTCCCTGAGCGGCAGGTCGACCTGGTAGGCACGTAGCGCGGTAATCTTCATGGCGGGCCGTCTCTCCGTTATAGTGGCGGACAAACAATAACTCACGAACGGCAAGCAAAGGGAGGCCCGCCTGGTGCGTTGCGTTATCGCCGACGACCACCCCCTCTTCCGCAGCGCCCTGGCCACGCTCCTCAGCGACAGCGGCCTGGCGAGCCGCGTCGAAACCGTGGCCGATGTGGCCGCGCTGCAGGCACAGATCGACGCCGAGGGCGCACCGGAGCTGCTGCTTCTGGACCTGCACATGCCCGGGGCGAGCGGCTTCTCCGCCCTCGGCTGGTACACCGGCGCCTATGCCGGCAACCCGGTGGTCATGATTTCCGCCAACACCCACCCGGACACCGTGCGCCGGGCCATCGACCTCGGCGCCGCAGCCTTCCTGTCGAAGTCCGCCAGTACCGATACGATCGGCGAGTGCCTGCGCCGCGTGCTCGCCGGCGAGCGGGGCCTGCACCCGGACCTCGCCATCGGCAGTGAGGGCACGGGCCTGAAAACCCTGGACGTGGCCGAGGCCATCGGCACGCTCACGCCGCAGCAGTTCCGCGTGGTTGCCATGCTCGCCGAGGGTCTGCTCAACAAGCAGATCGCCTGGGAGCTAGGGGTGAAGGAGGCCACGGTCAAGGCGCACATGACGGAGATCTTCCGCAAGCTCGGCGTGCAGTCGCGGACGCAGGCGGTCCTCGCCCTCGGCAACCTGAACGTGCCGGAGCCGGACGCCATCGCCCAGCCCCCGGGCTCAGCGTAACGCCAGCAGCAGCGCCCGCAGCCGCGCCGGGTTCACGGGCTTGGGCAGGAAGCGGTAGCCCGCCTCCCGTGCCGCGGCACGCACCGTCTCGCCGTCGTCGGCACTGATCACGATGCACGGCGGTGCCGCGGTCAGGCCCGCTGTGACCGTCGCCACCGCCTTCACGCCGGTGTCGTTGCCGTCGAGGTGGTAGTCGGCGAGGATCGCATCGGGTCGGCGCAGCGCGAGGGCATCGGCCAGCGCCTCGCGGTCCGCACAGACCCGTACCCCGCACCCCAGCGATTCCAGCAGCGCGCGCATGCCCTCGCGCACCCGCGCATCGTTGTCGAGACAGACCACGTCGCAGCCTGCCAGCTCCAGGTCCGCCGCGGGCACGGCGTGCTCCGCCCGGGCGAGGGGCCGGGCGCTGCCGCGCGACAGCTGTACCGAGAACAGCGTGCCCCGCCCCTGTTCCGACTCAAGCCGCAGCGGCAGGCCGAGGAGATCCGTGTAGCGGCGCACGATGGCGAGACCGAGCCCGAGGCCCTCGTCGTCGCCACCGGCGCGGGCGCGCTCGAACTCCTCGAAGATCCGCGCCCGGTCCTCCGGCGCGATGCCCGGACCCTGGTCCAGCACCTGGATCTCGGCCCGCCCCGGCCGGCGGCGCAGGCCGATGAGCACCCGGCCCGGGGCCGCGTACTTGATCGCATTGGCGACGAGGTTCTGCAGCACCCGGTAGACGAGCGCCCGGTCGCTGTGCAGCCAGAGGCTGGAAGACACCCAGCGCAGCTCGACGCCGGCGCGCTGCGCCTGCGGCTCGAACTCCTCGCGCAGCTGGCGCAGCAGGTCCGCCGCGGGAAACGGCGCCGCGGTGACCTTCTGCCGCCCCGAGTCGAGGCGCGCCATCTCGCGCAGCTCGGCAATGAGCTGCTCGGCGCGCTTGAGCGCGTCGTCGATCTGCCCGACCGTCTCGCCGACGTCGCCCGCCGCCGGCACCTTGTTGCGCAGCGCCGCCACGAACAGCCGCGCGGCGTTGATCGGCTGCAGCAGGTCGTGGCTGGTAGCCGACATGAAACGTCCGCGGCGGCGGTTGGCCTCGCGCAGGCTGGCCTCCGCGGCGGCGCGCAGGCGGTTCTCCCGGCGCAGCTGCGCGTTGCTGTCAGACAGGCTCGCGGACCCGGAAGCCACCCGTGCCTCGAGCTCCTTCTTCGCGTCCTCGAGCTCCTCCACCACCTCGCGGTAGTCGGTGATGTCGATGTAGGTCGTCACGAAGCCGCCCTGGGGCATGGGGTTGCCGCGGATATCGATCACCCGGCCGTTCGGCATCCGGCGCTGCAGTCGGTAGGCACTGCCCTGGCGCAGCCAGGCGAGGCGCTTTTCTACCTCCGCATCGATGTTCGCCCCGGCGCGCCCGAGAATGCCCCGCTCCCAGTTGAAGCGGTACACCCGCTCAATGGGGCAGCCGACGTAGAGGAAGCGCTCCGGGTAGTCGAACATCTTCTCGTAGCGTGTATTCCAGGCCACCAGGCGCAGCTCCTGGTCGACCACGGAGACACCTTGCAGCATGGATTCCAGCGTGGATTCCAGCAGGCTGCGGTTGACGCTGTACTGCTGGTTGAGGTCGCCGACGAGGCCCGCGAGGTCGGTGAAGTCCAGTTGCCGGCTCTCCTCCAGCTGCGCCAGCACGCGGCTCGCGGAGGCGGCGCCGATGACGCCGGCCAGCGCCGACTCCACCCGGTTGAGGGCGAAGGCCGGCGCCCGGTCCCCGGGGAGCAGGCGCTGCTCGTAGGTGGCCTCGATGCCCCGCCAGAGCCGGCTGCTTACCTCCTCGCCTAGCAGCGGCGGCAATAGCGCCTGCAGCTGGCTGACCCGGATCAGGCTGAGCTCGAAGTCGTCATCCGTGGTTTCCCCCTCGCCGGAGAGGAACAGCCGCGCCTGGCGCCGGTCAGCGGCCGAGGGGGAGAGAACCAGGCTGAGGAATACCAGCAGGGCCGCATTCACGCCGAGGCTCCAGCCCGTGGCGTGGGCGAGGCGCGCGCTGTCGGCAGTGCCGAAAAGGCTCACCGGAGACAGCCAGCCGATACCGAAGGGGCCGTCGGCGAGGAGCCCGGCGCCGCTGGGCAGCTGCGCCGGCAGCACCGCGCAGTAGAACCACAGACCCAGCCCCGCCAGCAGGCCCACGGTCACCGCCACGCCGTGGGCGCGGCGCCAGTAGAGGCCCGCCAGCAGCGCCGGGGCGAGCTGCGCCGCGGCGAGGAAGGACATGAAGCCGATCTCCGCCAGCCAGGGGATGCCGGAGAGCGTGCGCGACACCCCCCAGGCGGCGAGCAGGATGGCGACAATGGTCACCTGGCGGATCCGGCGCAGGCTGTCGCCGAGGTTGAGGATCAGCCGCGGCGAGCCCGCCTGCAGGCGCATGGCGACGGGCACGGCGACCTCGTTGGTCACCATGATCGCGAGACTCACGGTGGCCACGATCACCATGCCCGTGGCGGCGGAGATGCCGCCGATGAAGGCGGCAATGCCGACCCAGTCCCGACCCAGGGCGAGCGGTAGCCACTGGGTGTAGGTATCCGGCGCGACGTTGTCGCCGAGGGCCCCGGCGAGCTGGGTCCCGGCAAGGCTTATGGGCATGGCGAGCAGCAGGAACACGCCGAGGTACGCAGGCAGCAGCCAGCGCGCGTAGCGCGCGTCCTCGAGGCTCTGTGCCTCCACCACGGACACGTGGAACTGCCGCGGCAGGCAGAGGATCGCCAGCGCACTGATCAGCGTGCGCGCGTAGAAATCCGCGCTGTCGACTGCCCGGGCCGGCGACAGCGCGTCGGGCGCGAGCGCCCCGCGCACGTCGCTGCCGCGCAGGTAGAGAACCGCGACGGCCGCCACCGCGACGAAGGCGAGCAGCTTGACCAGCGATTCCACCGCCACCGCGTTCATCACGCCGAGATGCCGCTCGCGCCCGTCCATGCGCCGGGTGCCGAAGAGGATGGTGAACACCGCGAGGATGATCGCGACAAACAGCGTGGTGTCGCCCATGGCTCCGGCCTCGCCGCCGACCACCGTGGCCCAGGCCTGGGCCAGGGCGCGGAACTGCAGGGCGATGTAGGGCAGCACGGCGGCGGCCGCCACCGCCGTCACCAGCATGGACAGGGCCTGGCGCTTGCCGTAGCGCGCGCCGATGTAGTCGGCGATGGAGGTCACCCGGTGCTCGACACCCATCTGCACCAGCCGGCGCACCACGGGCCATCCGAGGAGGAACAGCAGCATCGGGCCGAGGTAGATCGGTGCGTGGCTCCAGGGCGTTTCCGCCGCGCTGCCCACGGCACCGTAGAAGGTCCAGGACGAGCAGAACACGCCGAGGGTCAGCGCATAGATCAAGGCGCGCATCCGCGGCGAGGACGCCGCCGGTGATCGCGCACCGAGCCGGTCCGACCACCAGGCGACGGCGAACAGGAGAACGATGTAGAGCAGCGCGAGACTGAGGAGGTTCGACGGAGCCGTCACCGCGCCAGGCCTCGTGCCCCGCTGAGGGCCCTACTCCAGCCCGCCCCGGCGCAGCTGCACGGCCTGTGCGAGTTCCCGGAGCACGCTCTCGGTGTCGCCCCAGGCCATGCACGGGTCGGTGATGCTCTGGCCGTAGGTCAGCGGCTGCCCGGGCTGCACGTCCTGCCGGCCCTCGACCAGGTTGCTTTCGAGCATCACCCCGAAAATCGCCGTGGAGCCCCGCGCCACCTGCGTGGCGATATCGCAGGCCACGTCCACCTGCCGGGCGGGGATCTTGCGGCTGTTGGCGTGGCTGGCGTCGATCATGATCCGCGCGGGCAGGCCCGCCCTGCCGAGCAGCGCCGCCGCGTCGTCCACGGAGAACATGTCGTAGTTGGGGTGCTTGCCGCCGCGCAGAATCACGTGGCAGTCGGCGTTGCCCGCCGTCTGGAAGATTGCCGAATGCCCCTGCTTGGTGACGGACAGGAAATGATGTGGCTGCGACGCCGAGCGGATCGCGTCGACGGCCACCTGCACGTCGCCGTCGGTCGCGTTCTTGAAGCCCACGGGGCAGGACAGGCCGGAGGCCAGTTCCCGGTGAGTCTGGCTCTCCGTCGTGCGCGCACCGATCGCCCCCCAGGCGACCAGGTCCGCCACGTACTGCGGGCTGATCAGGTCGAGGTACTCCGTGCCCGACGGCAGGCCCATTTCCGCGAGGTCGGCCAGCAGCTGCCGGGCCAGGCGCAGGCCCTTGTTGATCTGGAAGGTGTTGTTGAGGTCCGGGTCGTTGATCAGGCCCTTCCAACCGACGGTCGTGCGCGGTTTCTCGAAGTAAACGCGCATGACGATGCACAGGTCTTCGCGCAGCTCGTCCGCCAGGGCCCGGAGCCCCGCCGCGTACTCCCGCGCCGCCACCGGGTCGTGGATGGAGCACGGCCCCACCACCACGACCAGCCGGTCATCCTTGCCCGCGAGCACCTCGTGGATTTCGCGGCGGGCCCGCGCCACCGTGTCGGCGGCGGCATCGGTGAGGGGGATTTCATTGACGAGGGTCTCCGGCGCAACCAGTTCGGTCGTGCCCTGGATACGCAGGTCGTCGGTGGCGGCTTTCATGGCGGGACTCGATCGGACAAAACAACAGGCGGCGCAATATAGCATGTTATGCTCCGGCCACGGTTCCCACGGAGGGTTGGGCAGGCAATGGCAGCAACGCGTGCGCAGGTCGAGCGGCTGGAGCGGCCGGGCGGCTTCTCCGCCGGCGGCATGGACGGCGGCGACCGCGGGCGGCCGCGGCTGTTCCTTCTTATCTTCCTGGCCGTGCTCCTGGCAGGCCTGGTCTATACCTTCCTGCAGCCCTCGCTCTACCGCAGCAGCGCCAGCGTACTCATGAGCGCCCCCCGCGCCCTCGACGCGCCGGCGGCGGTGGAGGACGCGCAGAACGTTGCCATCCAGCGCCGGGTGCTGACCGGCGACGAGATCATGGCGGCGCTGGCCGCCGAGCTCGAGGCGCGGGGCAGCGCGGTCGGCACCGCGGCGCTGCGCGCCATGCTCAGTGTCGAGGCCGTGCCGGAGACGAACCTGGTCGAGCTGGCGGCCACCGGGACCGAGCCGGGCCTCCTGCCGCAGGTGGTCGACAGCTGGATCGACGTGTACAGCGCCGCCCGCGCCCGCGACGTCGGCGACAGCAAGGCCAGCAGCATGGGGCGCATCGAGGAGGAACTCGACGCCCTGGACCGGCGCATCGCCGAAGCGAGGAGCGCCCTCGCCGCCTTCCGCGCCGACAACGACATCGTGTCGGTCGAGCGCGAGGAGAACGCGGTCATGAGCCGCCTCGACGGCCTCAACGAGGCGCTGCGCGAGGCCGAGGCCGAGGAGGTGCGCAGCAAGGCCTACCTCGCCACGGTACGCGAGGCCATCGCGGCGGACCGCCTGGTGATGCCGGAAGCGCAGCGCGCCGAGCTCGAGACCCTCGAGGACGAGCGCGACGAACTGCGCACCGAGCTGCTGGTGCTGCGCAAGCGCTATACCCCGGAATACATCGAGCGCGACGCCACCCTGCGCCAGGTGCCGCGCCGCCTCGAGCAGGTGCAGACGGAGATCGCCGAGCTCATGGACCGCGGCCGGCAGCTCGAGCTGGCGAGCGCGCAGCGGGCCTACGACACGGCCCGGGCCGCGGTGCGCGAGCTCGAAACCCGCTTCGCCGAACACCGCGCGGCGGTGGCGGCGTTCAACGAGACCTATGCCACGCACGCTGCGCTGCAGGCCGATATCGAGCGCCTAGAGGAGCTCAAGCGCGAGACCCGGGCGCGGCTGGTGCAGCTGGACGTGCGCCGGGTCGACAAGTACCCGGAGGTCTCGGTCATCGCCGAGCCGTCCCCGGTGAGCACGCGTATCGGGCCCGACTACTGGCTCCTCGCCGGGCTCAGCCTGGCGGCGGCGCTGCTGGCGGGGATCGGCGGCGTCTGGCTGCGCAGCTTCCTGTCACCACAGCAGGCGCAGCCGGCCTACGTCACCCTGTCCGGCGTGCACTTCTACCCGCCGGAACGCGACGGCGAGCTGCCCTACCGCGGCGACGCGGACCCGCGCCTGGTGCAGTCGCAGGCGGGGCGCCTGGGCCGGCGCGACCGGGACGAGGAAGAAGGCGAAGGCGAGGACACGCGAGACGAGCGGTGATCGCGGTCGCGATCGCCTTCAGGAATGCGCCGGTCAAGGCAGTCGAGCCAACCGTGAAGTAAACCGTGCAGAAGGAGCACCGACAGGGATGTTCAAGATCCGCACCTACAACCAGCTCTCGGTAAAGGGCCTCAACCGCTTCGACCGCGAGCACTACGAGGTGGCGAGCGAGCTGCCGCATCCGGACGCCTTCCTGCTGCGCAGCCACGACCTGCACCAGGAGGCCTTCCCGGAGACGCTGAAGGCCATCGCCCGCGCCGGTGCCGGCGTCAACAACATTCCGCTGGAACGCTGCAACGAGCAGGGCATCGTCGTGTTCAACGCGCCGGGGGCGAACGCCAACGCGGTCAAGGAGCTCGTTCTCGCCGGCATGCTGCTCGGTTCCCGGGACATCTACCAGGGCATGCAGTTCGTCGACGGCCTCGCGCCGCGAGACGACCTGGACGCCTACCTGGAAAAGGAAAAGAAGCGCTTCGCGGGCACGGAGCTCATGGGCAAGACCCTCGGCGTGGTCGGCCTCGGCAACATCGGTTCGCTGGTGGCCAACATGGGCCTCGCCCTCGGCATGAAGGTCGTGGGCTACGACCCGGCGATCAGTGTAGAGGCGGCCTGGCGGCTCTCCTCCGACGTGCAGAAGATGGACAACCTCTCCAGCGTCTTCGCCCATGCCGACTACGTGAGCCTGCATCTACCCGTGCTCGAGAGCACCCGGGGGCTGATCGGCGAGGGCATGCTCGCCAGCGCGCGGGACGGCCTGGTGCTACTCAACTTTGCCCGCGGCGAGATCGTCGACCTGCCCGCGGTCCTGCGCGGGCTCGATGCGGGCAGGCTGCACCGCTACGTCACCGACTTTCCCTCGAGCGAGACCCTCGGCCACCCGAAGGTGCTGCACACGCCGCACATCGGCGCCAGCACCGGCGAGGCGGAGGACAACTGCGCGGTCATGGCCGCGGACCAGCTCATGGACTTCCTCGAGAACGGCAACATCCGCAACTCGGTGAACTTTCCGGCCATCGCCCTGCCCCGCTCCACTCCCGTGCGCCTGACCATCAGCAACCGCAACGTGCCGCGGGTGCTGAACCAGATCACCGCGGTGATTGCCGAACACGAAATCAATATCGTCGACATGCTCAACCAGAGCCGGGAGGCGGTGGCCTACAACATCATCGACCTGGCCGAGTGCCCGGGGGAGGATTCCCTCGCGGCCCTCGACGCCATCGACGAGGTCATCAACCTGCGGCTGCTCGGCGCCTGACGGCGTGAACGGGGCGGCACTGTGCCGGGCAACCGCGGCGCACCTTGACCTGCTGCTGCCGCTTATCGAGGAGTTCTGCGCCATCGATGAGCACCCCTACGATGAGGCCCGCGTCCGCCGGGCCGTCGGCCCCCTGCTCGCCGACGACAGCCTGGGCGTCATCTGGCTTATCGGCGATCCACCCGGAGGCTACGCCGTGCTCACCTGGAGCTACAGCCTCGAGTCCGGCGGCCGGGACGCCCTCCTCGACGAGATTTTCCTGCGCGAACGCGGCCGGGGCCTCGGCAGCGCCGCCCTGGCCGCGATCTACGACGACCTGCGCGCCCGCGGCATCACCCGTGTTTTCCTGGAAACGGAAGAGCACAACGCGCGGGCGCGGCGCTTCTATGCCCGCAACGGCTTCGTGGTAGAGCCCTCCACCTGGATGGCAGCAGACCTCTAGACCGGGTTTTTGCGTGCACACGCGCACAAAAAAAGCGCCGCCCCGAACAGAAGCGGCGCTTTCGCGCGGTCGCGGCACCAGCGCTAGGCAGCGATACCCGCCGCCGTTTTACCGACGGTGGCGGCATCGTGCTCGCGGGCGATATCCCCGAGCGTGATGACGCCGCAAAGGTGCTTGTGCTTGCTGTCGTCGAGCACCACCAGGCGGTAAATCTGCTGGTCGTGCATGTGCCTGGCGGCCTTCTCGACGTCGTCATCCTGGAAGCAGAAGAGCACCGCGTCGCTCTTCACCTCCTCGACCGACGTGCGGGCCGGGTCCAGACCCTCGGCCACGGCGCGCAGAACGATGTCCCGGTCCGTGACCACACCCTGCAGCTTCTTCTCGTTGGCGTCGGCGATGGGCAGGAAGCCCGAGTTCAACTCGCGCATCTTGCGCGCTGCATCATCGAGCGTCATCGCTGCGGGGATATAGGTGGCATTTTTCGTCATGGCATCTTGAACGCGCATGATTGACCTCCTCTTCGCTTCTCTTGCTTCGAAGTGAATGTCCTGTCGCGCATTCAGCTGGCCGGTGGCCATTCCCTGAATGGGTACTGACACCGTAACGTCCGTCGCGGGGGGCTTTCAACCACGGCAAAGCGCCAGCCGCCCGGGACGTTGCGGCTGGGGCGGCTATCGCTCAGACGTCGCCCGCGGTGTTCATCGCCATGGCGATCTTGCGGTTGATCGCCTCGAGCTGGCGCACGAGGTCCGCGATGGTCGCCTCGGCTTCCGGTGCGAGCGTCTTGTGCTGCAGGTCGGAGAGGACTTCGAGGGCAAGGTTGTTGGCGTCGAGGGTCCAGTTGAACACGCTCTCCCGGTCGGCGACGGAAGGCCCCGCTCCGAGCTCCGGCCGGTACTGCAGGTAGCGCTCGAGCAGCCCCGGGGAGCCGCGCTCGGCCAGCCCCTCGAGCCCCTCCAGGATGTGCCGCTGGCGCTCGCAGACCCAGTCGACCAGGGCCGAGTAGCGGTCGCCACCACCCCGGCCGGCGTCCCCCCGTTCACGGTGCTCGAGCGCCGATAGCGCCTGGCGGCTGTTGCCCGCCAGCTCCTCCAGTAGTTCACCGAAGGTCAGGAACGTGTCGCGGGTGGTCGCCATAAAATCCTCCTCTCAACCCAGTGTAGGCGTTTGTCACCCACCTCGACAAAGCCGGTTCATCCTCGCAACCCTCGCCCGTGTCTACTAGGGTTAGGCAATACCCCAACCGAATGGAGGGAAATACCATGGCTGACAGAACCGACAAGGCAACGACGACAGCGCTCGATCGCCGGCGTGCGCTGGCGCTCCTCGGCGGCGGCGCCGCGACCGTTTCCGTGCTCGGCCTCGCCGGCTGCGGCGGCGGCGACGCACCGCGCCCCGAGCTGATCAAGCCCGAGCCGGACGGCGAGCCCACGGAGCCACCGACGCAGGCCGAGGCGGAGTCCATGGAGACGGCGAGCGACGACGCCATGGCCAACAGCACCCAGGGTAGCGGCATGGACGGCGAAAGCGACCCGGCGAAGGATGCTGCGTCCGACACCATCGCCAGCGATGGCGACGGCATGCCGAAGGTCGACGAGAGCAGCGCGAAGGCGAAGCAGCTCGCCTACGTGCACGATGCCTCCACCGTCTCAGCCGACGCGCAGCCGCGCTACGCGGAGGGCCAGCAGTGTGCGAACTGCGCGCTCTACCAGGGTGGCGGTGCCGAGTGGGGCGCCTGCCCGCTGTTCAACGGCCAGCGGGTCAAGCGCACCGGCTGGTGTAACGCCTACGCGCCGCGCGGGGCCTGACCGCCCCGCTTTCTCCGCCCGTAAACGGCTGACCGGCTGAAACAGTTGAGCGGGCGGGCAGGATCGCCCGCCCGGCAACTTCGCGTTACTGCGGCGGCGCGCCGGCTCCGCCCTGCTGTTGCTGCATGATCTGCTGTGCCATGAGCTGGTACTCGGCCTGGGCACGCTGGAGTTCCGCCAGCAGCGTGCGGACTTCCGGATCCTGCTCTTCCATGGCGGCGAGCACGCCCTCGTTGAGCGCGTTGCGCTTCGCCTTGAACTCGTCACCGTTCATGACCTGCTGCTGCGCCTCACGCATTTCGCCCAGCTCGGCGCGCAGCGCCTGGCGGCTCTCCTGCTGCTCGCCGGTGCTGAGCGAATCGTCCTCCAGCTCTGCCTGCAGTTCCTCGACACGCTCACGGCCCTCGGCCACGTTGTAGCCGGCGTCTTTCATGCCCGCTTCCACGTAATCCTGCAGCGCTTCGCGCTCGCTGGCGAGATCGGGGTTGGCGTCGATGGCCTGCTGCTGCAGGGCCATGAGCTGCTCGTTCAGCTCGTCGAGGCGATCACGCTTTTCCTGCAGCCGCTGCATGAGTGCGGCCGCGTCGCCGCCGCTCGCCGCTCCCGGCGCGCCGCCCTGCATCAGGGGCTGGGCCAGGGCCGCGGCTGCGCCGAACGCGCCCAGCACAGCGGCGAACGCGCCGCCGCGCAGTAGAGTGGTCATGGCAGGTTTTACCTTGGGCATGGTATCAGTGCTCCTGGTACAGTGAATCAGCCTTCCACCGTAACAGCCGCGCCGGGGGGGCTGTCAAAGCGCCCCCCGGGGCGTGCTAGCATCGGCCCTCCACGAGTGACCGGAGCCGAGAGATGCCGATGACCCTGCGCCGCCTTCCTGCGACCTTTCCCGCGAACCTGATTGCCCCCGTGCTGAGCGCCGCCCTGGGCATCGTCGGCCTGCTTGCCGGCTCACCGGGCGCGCAGGCGGCGGAGAAGCCGGCGTTCGCGCCCATGGACGTGTTCGCGCTGGAATGGGCGACAGAGCCGGAGGTCGCTCCGGATGGCGAACACGTGGTCTACCGTCGCATGGGCTTCGACGTGATGACCGACCGGCGCCGGGGCAACCTGTGGCTGGCGGCAGCAGACGGCAGCGGCCAGCACAAGCTCACCAGCTTCGACGGCGACGAGAGCGGCGCGCGCTGGTCGCCGGACGGCAGCCGCATTGCCTACGTGCGCAGCGCCGGCGACACGGACGGCGCGGAGATCTTCGTGCACTGGCTCGCCACGGGGCAGGACGCGCGCATCACGCAGCTGCCGGCAAGCCCGAACCACCTGCGCTGGAGCCCGGACGGGCGGCGGCTGGCCTTCGCCATGCAGGTCGCTGCCGAGCCGCCCGTCGTCAGTGAACAGGAGCTGGACAAGCCCGAGGGCGCCGAGTGGGCAGAGCCCGCGCGCATCACCGACCGGCTCTACCACGAGGCCGACGGCAGCGGCTATATCCAGCCGGGCTTCTCGCACGTTTTCGTGGTGCCGGCTGACGGCGGCACGGCCCGGCAGGTCACCAGCGGTGACTTCCACCACCGCGCCCCGGCCTGGTCTGCCGATGGCGCCACGCTCTACGTCACCGGCAACCGCGCGGAAGACTGGGAGTACGACTACCGCAACAGCGAGGTCTACGCCGTTGACGTCGCGACCGGCAGGACCACGGCACTGACCAGCACCGCCGGCCCGGACACCGACCCGGCTCCCTCCCCGGACGGCCGACACGTCGCATGGCTCGGCTTCGAGGACAAGGAGCAGGCCTACCAGGTCACCCGGCTGCGCGTGGCCCGCCCGGACGGCAGCGGCGTCGTGGAACTGCTCCCGGGCCTCGACCGCTCCATCGGCGCCATCGCCTGGGCCGCCGACGCGAGCGGCCTCTACGTGCAGTACGACGACCGCGGCCGCACGAAAATCGGCTTCACCACGCTCGCCGGCGACTTCACCCCGGTTGCCGACAACCTCGGCGGCGCCACCGTCGGCCGCCCCTACGGCGGCGGTTCCTTCTCCATTTCGCGCACGGGTGTCGTCGCCTACAACCTGACGCGGCCGGAGCACCCCGGCGAACTCGCCGTGGTCCGCGGCGATGACCTGACGCTGCTCACGGACCTGAACGGCGACCTGCTGCCGCACCGCGCGCTGGGCGCGGTGGAGGAATTCTGGTGGAAGAGCTCCCATGACCAGCGCGAGATCCAGGGCTGGATCGTCAAGCCGCCGCACTTCGACCCGGATAAGCAGTACCCGCTGCTGGTGGAAAACCACGGCGGCCCCATCAGCAACTATGGCGAGCGCTTCTCGCCGGAGATCCAGCTCTACGCCGCCGCTGGCTACGTAGTGTTCTACCCGAACCCCCGGGGCAGCACCGGCTACGGCGAGGAGTTCGCCAACCTCCTCTACCACAACTACCCGGGCGAGGATTACGACGACATCATGAGCGGCGTGGACGCCGTGATCGCCGAGGGCTACGTGGATCCGGCGCAGCTCTACGTCACCGGCGGCAGCGCCGGCGGCATCATGACGGCCTGGATGATCGGCAAGACGGACCGCTTCCGCGCCGCCGCCGTCATCAAGCCGGTGATGAACTGGTACAGCAAGACGCTGAACGCCGACAACTGGTTCAACTACTTCCACGTGCGCTACCCGGGCACGCCGTGGACCAACCCGGACGACTACCTGAGGTTCTCGCCCATCTCGCTCGTGGGCAACGTCAGCACGCCGACCCTGGTGATGGTCGGCCTCGACGACTTGCGCACCCCGCCCTCGCAGGCGAAGCAGCTGTACCACGCTCTGAAATACCGCAAGATCCCGACGGTGCTGGTGGAGCTGCCGGGCGCGTCGCACAACATCGCGAAGCGGCCGAGCCAGCTGGTGGAGAAGGTGGGGCATATCGTGGCGTGGTTTGAAGCGTACGCCACGGAGGAGTGATCAAACCCGTCGGATGGGCCCCGGGTAACTTGACACCCTCTCATCGCTCGTGAGCAGGCGAAGCCCTTCCGATTCTGCTTGCGCAACGAGAACGCGATCAAAGGGATCGCGGTGGATAGGGGGCAGGTGCGCTATCGCGAGCACGTGAGGAACGCTGATCGCAAGCTCGCGGTAGCCATTCTCTATAAGGCCGCGCCGCAGGATATGCGGGTCGACAGAGAAGTCATCGCGGTTCAACCCGTTCTTGATCACGATCTCCCAGAGGCTCGCCGCGCTAAAGTAGAGGCGGTTGCCCGAATCACTGATGAGAGCCGCAGCCTCCTCCGGCAGGCGGTGCGGCTCCGCGGCGGCCCAGAGCAGGAGGTGGGTATCCAGGAGGAGGTCCACTTCAGCTTCCGAAGAGGTCTGCGATCTCTTGCTCGCCCATGCGATCAAAGTCGTCGGGCACGGTGAACTCGCCGGTCAGAAAACCGAGCCGCTTCTGCTCCCCCGGCCCGGGACTTTCAATAGCCGTTACACGAGCGACGGGCTTGCCGGCCCTGGCAATAACAAAAGGCTCGCCCTTCGTGACCTTGTCCACCAATTGGGACAGGCGTGTCTTGGCTTCGTGCATGTTCACTATTTCCATGGATTGCATACTAGCCTAGTCCACCAAACTTAGTCTACTGCTGGGCGACGCATTGAGTATCGCCCTATCCGGCCAGATTAGTGAACATCCGATGCGATCAGCAGTAATACTGATCCAATCAGACAGAAGGTGACGCGTGCTCGAAAAGGCTATTCGTAGGATATAACTGCTGCTCACACCCCCCGCTCTAACCACCTTCGCCCAGGCCACTGCCGACCCGGCAGATCCAGGTATCCGGGCACCGATCCAAAACGCGGCGGATGGGCCGGGGTACAGCAGCCTGGCTATGCCAAGCGGCGCGGAGCACGATGCGCAAAAAATGGCGACGCGGTGGCGGACGGGGATGATTTTTGTGCCGAGCCGGGATGGGATGAGTCACTCGCCGCGGGAGTTCACAAGCGCCGGCGCGCTGGCGAAGCGGGCGGATGTTCTATACCAAACGGTGCGGTCACTGAGCGACAAGAGCGCTTAGTTCAGCAAGATATTCTCCCGGTGCCATGCCAGATAAACCTGCTGACCGGTGGTAAACGAACCAACCTGATGCACGCGCTCTATCGGGATGCTCATTTTCTCAAGCGAGTCAGCATCAGCAACAGGTGAGATTATCAGCCTCCCCGAATCCTCGAAACCGATGAAGCCCTTGTCGAAGAGGTGATCAACCGTTGGCGTTAGCATGAATCCATTCTCCGGATCCAGCCGCTCTTCATTTGAACAATCCCGCCAAGGCTTAGTATGGCTGGCAATAAGATGCTTACTGTTTGAAACGTGCGTTATTCGGCATTGACGCTCAAGCTCCATAAGCCTGGATCGGTAAAGTCCCTGGCCTCTTCGTGCCATAACCAGTGTCTCTTTTTCCGTCTCTGGCAGCGCCGGATTGTTGATAATGTCTTTTTCGACACGCCTCTCCCACTCAAAGAGATTCTCTGAGGACCGGTCCCTGAGATCTTCGAGAATGTAATTGCCATTGACCAGGTCCAGAACCCAACGATCAATGAGTTGAGCGAGAGCCGCGAGCGGTTGAGAAATCTGAAACAAGTAAGCCTGGTTACCACGGCCTGTAACAGGCTGGATCGGCGAGTATTTTTCCGGTAGCAGAGGCCTAAGACTGGCAATGTGGTCTATGGTCCGAACCGGCTGACTGAACTCTTTGAATTGCACATCCACACGCCAACCGACGTTCGACCAATAATCACCAACCAAACCGAACTCTTGCGGCTTCGGATACTCGTAGCAGTGAGACTGCGCAACGCCCACCGCCTTGAGCAATGAGCCCGCGTAGGAAAAAACAAGATCTCCGGGGCAGACCCGTCGCATGAGATCGTACGAGTGGTTGTGGTTACCTGCCTGATCAAGTTTCGGAGACCAAAGGTACCCGCCCGGGACCTCATGGCGGTACGTCTGTTTCTGATTGACCCACCAGAAATTCATCGCGCGTTCGGGCCGCCTGCTCTATCGTTCAGTTATCCGCTCTTGACGTCACGATACCAAAACCTTGCGGGTGAATTCCGTTACTGGCGCGTACAGCGCGATCTGCTCTAGGGGTTTACTCGCTCTCGAACCTTCCCGGGCCATCTACCATCAGTCGGTGACGCCGGGCACGGCGAGGAAAGTGCCGTCTTCGCCGCGTTGGACCGGCAGCACTTCCAGCACGGCAGCGGGCTTGATGCCGCCGAGGATATGCGGAAAGAGTTCGACGTCGGATCCTTCGAAGTCGGGTTCCTTGTCCCCCACCGGTGCCGTGCCTTCCCAGATGGTCGCCACGCCGGTAGCGGCCAGGCTTTCCTCGGTCATGCGCAGGCAGTACCACTTACCGTCCACGTCCTTATAGAAGTGGTTGGCGACGTTCATGAGCGCCGCGGGGTTGGCCGTCGCGTGAGTGAAGCCATCGGCGTCGTAGGTGGGCGGGTAATAGGTCCCGTCATTCTCGACGACCGGTTCCCAGAGCCGGGCCTGGACGAGGTGGTAGACGTAGTCGTAATCGGGGGGCATGGGTTTGTCCTCGGCGGTGGCGTAAAGGGCACTGAGGAAAGCAAGGATCAGGGTCAGGGCTCGCACAGGCTGTCGCTCCTTTTCAGCTTGGGTCGGGTCATGGCAGAAAACAGTGCAGGCATCGTGCCAACACCCGGCACGCCGGCAGCCTACCAGGCCCGCTCCAGGATCAGCCCGAACTGCGGGAACGGACTCGCGTCTTCGTCGATCTGCTCGCCGCTGATCGGGTTGAACTCGAGGGGTGCACCGCGGTCCGCGCCGTAGACGTTGATCACGTCGAGGAAGAGCACCACGTCCATGCCAGCGAAGGGGCGCCGGTAGTCCACGCGCACGTTAAGGGACTGGTAATCGCCCAGGGTGGTGGCGTTGGTCTCGGTGATTTCCTTCGAGGCGCGGGTGAGGCCGAATTCGGGCGGTAGCACATCGCGGTGGATGATGAAGCGGTCCCCGGGGCGGCCGCTGCCCCACTTCCAGCGCGCGGCCAGCTGCAGCCGGTCCGTCACCTCCCAGCGCGCGCCCAGGGTGGCGAAGTGCTCACGGCTGAAGTCCGGCGTGTAGCTGCCGCGGCCGTCGTTGTCGTCCTGGCTGGCGTCGTTCCAGCTGTAGGTGAAATCGGCGGACCAGCCATTGCCGAAGGCGCGCTGCAGCACCAGGTCCACACCCCGGTTACTGCCCTCCCCCGCGTTCAGGGCCACGCCGGTGGCGCGACTCTGGTCCACCACCAGGTCGTCGAGCTCCTGGTAGTAGGCTTCGACCAGTACGTTCCAGCTGTCGTTGATCGCGTAATCGAAGCCCAGGCTGACGTGGGCGATCTCCTCGTTGGCGAGGTCGAAGTTCACCGGGTCTGCCGCCCGGGTGAGGAAGCGCGGGGATTCATAGAAGAGACCGCTGGTCAGGGAGAAGCGCAGGTCCGGCGTCGCGTTGTAGCCCACGGAGAAGCGCGGGGCGGTGTAGGTCTCTTCCGAGAAGTCGTCGCGGTCCACGCGCAGGCCCGGGCGGAACTCGAAGGCGCCCACCTCGAACACCTGCTCCACATAGGCCGAGAGGTTGGTGCCGCTCTCCGCAAAGCTCGACTCGATGAACTCGGGCTGCCAGACGATGAACTGCTGCCCGGGCGGGCGCGGGTCGTCGCTCTCATAGACGTAGCGGACCCAGGGGCCGTCCAGCTGCGTCTCGAAGTCCGCATCCTGGTGCACCACGCGCAGGCCCGTAGAGAACTCGCCGAAGCGGTTGAAGGTGGTGAAGTCGCTGCGCCAGCCGATCTCCTCTTCCTTTTCGAAGATGGAGAAGATGTCTTCCCGTGCAGGGAACACCCCCGGGTCGTCACCGGTGGGCGGGAGGTCCGGGAAGGCTTCGCCCTGGGTCGATTCCTTGTCGCTCGTGCGCAGGTAGAGCCGGTTGGTCCACTCGCCGCTGTCACCGAGGAGCCGCCGCCAGGTCACACCGAAGAGCGACAGGTCCTGCTCGGCGCGGATCAGCGAGGTGTCGTCGAAGTCCTCGTCCTCGGCGACGTTGCCGAGGTCGCGGGTGTAGTCCTCCGGCGCATGGATGACGAGGAACTGCAGCTCGTCGCGATCGGTGAGCTGCGTGGTCGTCTTCAGGATGATGTCGGTGACCTTCGGGGTACCGATGTCTTCCTCGCCGATGAGCTCGAAGACATTGCCGAAGTCGAAGCGGCGGGCGGTGAAGAACACCGAGGTGTCGTCGTCGATACCCGAGGGGCCGTCGTAGGTGAACTCCGCACCGGCGATGTCCAGGCGCAGGCTGGTGACCGGGGTCAGACCCCCCTCCGCCAGCTCCAGGCGCAGGAGCGACCCGGCGCGGCCGCCGTAGGCCGCGCCCCAGCCGCCGGGGGAGAACTCCGCGCCGGCCACGGAGTTGGGGGCGAAGATGGAGAAGCGGCCGCCACCGGCGATGTCGTCCTCCTCGCCGATGGTCTGGTCAAAGTGCACGACCTTGTCGAGAGGGAAGTCATCGACAAAGATCAGGTTGTTGCGCGGGCCGCGGCCGCGCACCGTGAAACCGGCAAAGGCGCCGTCGGAGGCGAGCCCCGGCAGACCGTCCAGAGCGCGCATCACGTCCGGCCCGGCCCCCACGGCGTTGCGCAGCTCGTCGCGGTTGCGGAAGGCGCTGCTGACGCCGTTCAGGCTGTCCGCCTGCCGCGCCCGCGCCACCACGCGCACCTCCTCCAGCGCCGTCGCCGCCGCCACTTCGACCGCCGGCAGCTGCAGCTCGAGCGTTGCCACCCGGCGCCCGAGCACCCGGAATACGGGCTCCTCGGTGCGCCTGCGGCCCTCGGCCTCCGCGGCCACCCGGTAGAAGCCTTCTTCCAGCGCATCGAAGCGCGCTTCCCCACCGGCGTCGGTCACAGCCGCCTGCGAGCGGCCATCGCGGTCCGTGGCCTCCACGCGCACGCCGGCAAGCGGCCGGCCCGAGGCGGCGTCCACGGTCGACACGACCAGGCCGCCCGGTTCGGCGACGGCAAGGTGCGCCAGGCCCCAGAGCAGGAGCCCGGCGAGTGTGTGAACGGCAGGCAACGCGCGCATGGTCACTCCGGCGACGGCATCATTCGAGGGTGAAGGTCAGGCCCGCGTGCGCCTGCAGCCGCTCGATGAGCTTCTGCCCGAGCGCCGGTGCCGGCGTATAGATGCCGCCGGGCAGGTCATCGCAGGCGGTGACCAGGCAGACGGCACTTTCGCTGATCATCTTCGAGGTGGAGCCGTAGCCCGGGTCCATGTCGCCGCTGACGGCGGCGCGGATTTCCTCGCCGTTTGCGCTGGTGCCGACGAAGAGCACGTCGTAGTTGCCGGCCTCGCGCGCCTCCTTCGACGGGCCCTCGCCGGGCTTCGGTGCGTCATCGCCACCGAGGGGGTCGGCCTTGGCGACGTATTCGGCGGCGGCTTTCCCCTGCTCGCCGGGGCCCGTGAGCATCATCTCGTCGTAGCGGAAGTCCTCGCCGTAGGGGTGACCCATGAGGGCGTTGGAGCGGTGGATGTTCTTGCTGTTGATGGTCGCCATGATGAAGGGCGTCACCCACTGGCCGAGCAGCTCGTCCTCGTAGGGCTTGTTGTCCGCCGGCTGCTCGGGGCCGCGGAAGCCCCCGGCCAGGCAGAAGGGATCCACCAGCGCCTGCAGCAGGTCCGGCTCACCCTTGATGCACTCCATGGTCGCTCCCAGGGACGCCGCCGTGCCGCCGGAGAACTCGCCGTTCATGGCGCGCACGCGACCGCGCACCCGCGGGCAGGCGGCGCCGAACTTCTCGCGGGCGGCGTCCTGCAGGTAGAGCACGCCGAGGTCGAAGGGGATGGAGTCGAAGCCGCAGCTGAAGACGATGCGGGCACCGCTCGCCTTTGCGGCCTCCTGGTGGGTGGCAATCATATCGCGCATCCACAGCGGCTCGCCGCAGAGGTCGACGTAGTCCGTGCCCTGCTTTACGCAGGCGGCCACGAGGTCACCGCCGTAGAGCTGGTAGGGACCGACGGTGCTGATGATGCAGCGCGCCCGCGCGGCCATGGCGTCGAGGCTGGCCGGGTCGATCGCATCCGCGACGACCAGCGGCGTGTCCACCGGCGCGCCGATCTCGTCGCGCACGGCGGCGAGCTTGTCGGCATTGCGCCCGGCCATGGCCCAGGTGAGGCCGTGGCCGACCTGCTGCGCGAGGTACTCGGCGACGAGGCGGCCGGTAAAGCCGGTGGCGCCGTAGATGACGATGTCGAAGTCCCGTTGCTGTTCCATGCTTGGCTCCGCTAAGGCTGTGGGTATGGGCCGGGTAGTGTGACAGGCTCTGCCCGGTGCGCCCACCGGGTAGCGATGCTAGCCTGTCGCCCATGCGCGCTCTCACCCCCGGCACCCACCGCTCGGCTATCGATACGCTCGCGGCCGCCGACCCGGATCTTGCGGCCATCGTCGAGCGCCACGGCAGGCCGGCCTTCCGCTCCCGGCCGGCGGGCTTCCGTACCCTGGTCTACATCATCCTGGAGCAGCAGGTGTCCCTGGCCTCGGCGAAGGCCACGCTGGCCAAGGTCGAGGCGCTGCTGCCCGAGTTCTCCCCCGCCGCGTACCTGGCCCTCGACGATGCGGCACTGCGCGGCGCGGGCGTCAGCCGCCAGAAACTGCGCTACACGCGCCTCGCCGCCGAGGCGATCGAGGACGGCAGCCTGCCGCTGGCCACCCTCGCCCGGCGCAGGGATGAAACGGTGCGGGCGCTGCTCACGGCCATTCCCGGCATCGGCCACTGGACCGCCGACTGCTACCTGCTACTCGCCCTTCGCCGGCCGGACCTGTGGCCCGTGGGCGACCTGGCGCTGGTCAAGGCACTGCAGGCGGTGAAGGGGCTGGACGAAAAACCCGCGCAGGAAGACCTGGTGGCGCTCGGCGAGCGCTACCGCCCCTACCGAAGCGTCGCCACGCAGCTTTTCTGGCACTATTATCTAAACCGATAACAGCAACGGGGTTCTCTCTGATGGCACGCCGCTCCCGCCTTCACCGCGCCGGCCTGTGTGCGGTCGCTTTCCTCGCCGCTGCGCAGCTCTCCGCGCACGCGGTCGCGCAAGCTGCCGATACGATCTACCACGGCGGCACCATCCTCACCATCGACGATGACAACCCGGTCGTCGAGGCAGTTGCCGTGGCGGACGGCCGCATCCTCAGCGTGGACTCGGAGGCTGCCGTACTGGCGACGGCCGATGACAACACGCGGCGCGTCGACCTGGCGGGCAGGACGATGCTGCCAGGTTTCGTGGATTCCCACGGCCATGCCTTCGCCATCGGCCTGCAGGCGAGCACCGCCAACCTGCTGCCGCCGCCGGACGGCGAGGGCCGGGATATTCCTGCCCTGCAGCGGATCATCGCGGAGTGGGCTGACGCTAACGCGGGCCGGGTGGAGCAGGTCGGCTGGATCGCCGGCTTCGGCTACGACGACTCGCAGCTCGCCGAGCAACGCCACCCTACCCGCGACGAACTCGATGCCGTCTCCACCGCCTACCCGATGCTGATCATCCACCAGTCCGGCCATCTGGGTGCCGCCAACAGCAAGGCACTGGCGCTCGCCGGCATCAGCGCCGAGACCGACAACCCGCCCGGCGGCGTGATCCGGCGACGGGACGGCAACCGCGAGCCCAATGGCGTCCTCGAGGAAAACGCGCTCTACATGGTGCTGCTGCGGATGGCCGGCGGCTTCACCGACGAGATCAACGACGGACTGGTGCTGGCAGGAACCCGCATGGCGGCCGCCTACGGCTACACCACGGTGCAGGAGGGGCGCGCCAGCCAGGACTCGATGAATGCCATGCGCCGGGTCGCCGACCGTGGTGAACTGGAGGTCGACCTGGTGGCCTACCCGGACATGCTCCAGGTCGAGTCCGTCGAGCCATCGCTGACCTATGACAACCGCTACCGCGTCGGCGGCGTGAAGCTGACCATCGACGGGTCGCCGCAGGGAAAAACGGCGTTCCTCAGCCAGCCCTACTTTCACCCCCCGCACGGCCAGCCCGACGATTACCGCGGCTACGGCGCCATCGACGAGGACACGGTGATGGCCTCCGTGGAGAAGGCCTTCGCCAACGGCTGGCAGATCCTCTGCCATGCCAACGGCGATGCGGCCATCGACCAGTTCATCGGGGCTGTTCGCGCGGCGCGGGCGGAATACCCGGACGTCGAGGTGCGGCCGGTGCTCATCCACGGCCAGACGCTGCGCCTCGACCAGGTTGATGACCTCAAGGCACTGAACATCTTCCCGTCCCTCTTCCCCATGCACACGTTCTACTGGGGCGACTGGCACCGGGAGTCCGTGCTGGGGCCGGTCCGCGCTGACAACATCTCACCCACCGGCTGGCTCCTCGAACGCGACATGATGTTCGGCAGCCACCACGATGCGCCGGTGGCCCTGCCCGACTCCATGCGGGTGCTTTCCGCGACGGTCACGCGGCGCTCGCGCAGCGGCGACATCCTCGGCCCGGAGCACCGCGTGCCGGTGGCCACCGCCCTCAAGGCGCTCACCCTGTGGCCGGCCTGGCAGCACTCCGAGGAAGACACGAAGGGCAGCATCGAGCCGGGCAAGCTGGCGGATTTCGTGGTGCTGTCCGCCAACCCGCTCGAGGTGCCGGAAGAGGCACTCGACGAGATCGTCGTTGAGCAGACCATCAAGGAAGACCGGGTGATCTACCGGCGGTGAAGCCCGCCCGCCGGCTGGCTGGCTGGCACACATGGTGCTTCCCTCGGCTGCACCAGTCGTTCAGCAGCCCCGGAGGGCAAAACCATGCCGTTAACGCCGTCTCTGCGCACTATCCTGGTGCTCAGCCAGCTCATCCTGCTGCTCGCCGCACCCTGGCGGGTCGCGACCGCGGCGGAGACGCCGCACATCGCCATCGTCGGGGGCACTTTCATCAACGACGCCCTGCTGCTGCGCGAGGGCGTACTCGGTGACCCGTTCACCGTGAACACGAAGCTCGGGCAGTCCCCACCGATCTACCCGGGGTCAGCCGGCGGGGTCGATTTCTACTACGTGCACTCCCATGGCAGCCCGGCGCTGCAGGCGGCCTGGGTGGCGCTCTACGACCTCGGCGTCACCGAAGTGATCGGCGGGGCCACCGCCGGCGGCATCACGCCAGCGATGCAGCCCTACGACTACGTGGTGCCGCACGATTTCATCGACATGAACGTCGACCGCCCGCTGTCTTTCCCCCGGGAGATCTACCGCGACCCGGAGAACATCCCGCTGCCCCGCGTACTGCCGGCAATGGACCCGGACCTGCGCGCGATCCTCATCGAGGAGACGCGCAAGCGCATCCGTGCCAGCGACGAATACGACGATATCGACCTGCACGAGGCCGGCGTGATCGTGCAGGCCCGGGGCGGCCGCTTCGAGACCGCGGCGGAAATCCGCATGTTCGCCCAGTGGGGCGGCCACGTGGTCACCATGAACGTGGGCACCGAGATCGCTTACGCCCGCATGCTCGGCATGAACTACGCGTGCCTCATCAACATTTCGAACCCGGCCGAGGGCGTCGCCCCCTGGGATTTCGCCGAGATGCCGCCGCTCTACCGGCGCATCAACCCGCTGAGCGTCGATATCGTCCTCGCCGCCCTGCCCCGCATTGCGGCGCTTGCCGGCAAGGAGCGCGCCGGCGACTCGCTGATCTTCCACCCGGAGATGACGTCGAAGCCGGCCGAGTAAGCACGGTGCGCTAAACTGCCGGCAGACCGGGCAGGGAAGCACGACATGCAAAGCAGGCGCATCATCCACGTGGTGGGCTGCCACGCCGGTGGCGAGATTGGCGACGTGATCGTCGGTGGCGTCGCGCCGCCACCCGGGGATACGCTCTGGGAACAGTCGCGCTACCTTGCCCGGGATACGCGCCTCAAGGATTTTCTGCTCAACGAGCCCCGCGGCGGTGTGTTTCGGCACGTGAACCTGCTGGTGCCGCCGCGGAACCCGCAGGCGCACATGGGCAACATCATCCTCGAACCGGAAACCGTCCCGCCCATGTCGGGGTCGAACACCATCTGCGTGACCACCGTGCTCCTGGAAACCGGCATCATCGAGATGGCCGAACCGGAAACGCGCCTGCTGCTGGAGATGCCGGGCGGCCTGGTCGCGGTGACGGCCGAATGCCGGGCCGGCCGGGTCACCGCCGTGCGCTTCGCCAACCTGCCGTCCTTTCCCGCCAGCCTCGACGCAGCGCTCGAGGTGCCCGGCCTCGGTACTCTGACGGTCGACATCGCTTTCGGAGGCGACAGCTTCGTGATCGCGGACGCCACCACGCTGGGCTTCCGGCTGGTGCCCGAGGAGGCGCCGCGACTGCGCGAGGCCGGCATGGCCATCGCCCGCGCGGCCGAAGCGCAGCTCGGCTTCCGCCACCCGACGCTGGACGGCATGAACGGGATCACCTTCTGCCTGCTGCGCGGCCCGGTAAACACGGCTGACGACGGTATCCCCGTCAGCCGCCACGCGGTCACCATCCGCCCCGGCAAGCTGGACCGCTCACCTACCGGCACCGGCGTCTCGGCCCGCCTCGCCGTCATGCACGCCCGCAGCGAAATCGGCCTGCACGCGCCGATGCGCTTCGAGTCGATCCTCGGCTCCTGCTTCGAGGGCCGCCTCCTCTCGGAGACCACCGTGGGCGACCACCCGGCCGTTATCCCGGAGGTCAGCGGCCGCGCCTGGATCACGGAAACAAGGCAACTGCTGCTCGCCGACGATGACCCCTGGCCTACCGGGTACCGGGTGGCCGATACCTGGCCTTTGTCTGACGACTAGGACGACGGGCCGGGGCTCGAGAAGACGAGTGTCTCCCAGTCGATATCCGGGCGGAGCGTGTCTGCGTCCCTGGCACGTCGTGCGAGGACCAGCGCACGACTGCGCGCGAACGAAAGCAGTTCCTCGCCGGACACCTCGTGGAAGCCGCGCTCCCGGTTCTCCGCAGCGTCTTCGCCATGGCGCAGCGTGATCACCAGCGCCCCGCCAGGGCGCAGGCACTCGCTGAGCACCCGGAAGGCTCGCTCCCGGGCTGCCCGCGGCAGGTGCATCCAGACCGCTGAAACGAGGATGAGGTCAAAGCGATGGCCCAGGCTTCGCAGGCGGGCAAGCGCAGGCAGGCGATCGTCGAGCCAGCTCACGCGGGCGTGGCTGTGCTCCCGGGCTCGCTCCCGCATCTTCCGGCTGGGCTCAACGGCGATGACCTCCCAGCCCTGCTCCGCCAGCCAGTTTGCGTCCCGGCCGCTACCCGCACCGACATCACAGGCAAGCCCCGGCGTGCGTCCATCGAGCACTGCACCTGCCCAGCTGGCATGAACCTCATCGGGCGCCAGGGCCAGGTAGCGCTCGCTGAGGGTGTCGACGTTGCGGTCGTAGTAGTTCACGAGACCAGAGTCTAGAGCAGCGCCCCGTAGTCCGCATGCAGCTGGTCGAAGCTCAGGCTGGCGATGAAGCGGGAGAAGCTCATCCAGGTGGCGAGGCCGCGGAGGTCGGCGAAGTGCGGGGGGACGAACTGCGGCGCGGCGACGACGCCTTCTTCCATGAGCAGCTGCAGGGTCTTGATGTCCTCGAGCGTGATCTTGCCGCAGAAGAGCACCGGCAGCGTGTCGAGCCGGCCCTCGGTCATCGCCAGGCGCAGGAAGTTGAAGGTCTGCACGAAACCGCGCATGTAGGCGAGGTCCTTGGTGAATGGAGGACCGGAGGGCAGGCTGCCGCGGAATACCCGCACCGCCGTGCCGTAGCTCTCGTCCTCGCCGATGCCGGCATCGCGCAAGTAGCGGAACACCTCGACGAAGTCCGCCCCCTGCTCCGCCAGGGTCACGGCCCGCACCCGGTTGACCAGGCGCTGCAGCCGGCCGGGGCTGGACTTCAGGGTGAGGATCTCGGTGAGCACCGCCAGGCCTTCCTGGGTGGTGGTGGCCGAGGGCGGACCCTTGGAGAGGAAGGTGCAGTAGGGCTGAGCGGCACCGTTCAGCGTCGTGCCGAGATGAATCCAGCCTTCATGCACCTCGAGCACGTCGAGGTCCTGGGCATTGAAGCGCGCGTCGCTGCGGATCTTAAGGTAATCGGAGCCCGCCGCGGCATCGGCGGTCATCTGGTCGTTGAGCAGTACGCGGATACCGGCCTCCGGGAAGGTCGCCGAGAAGCGCGCGTTCAGGTGCTCGACGGCGGTCGCCGCGTCGATGGTCTTCTCGGCCTCGGCCATGGAGTCGTTGCGCAACAGGTTGGCGACGGTCTCCTCCATCACCGTGCCGAGGTCAGCCAGCGTCGGGTCTCCGGCGTGGAAAACGTCGGACGCGGCGCCGTAGAGGTCTTCCGCATAGCGGCCGAAGTCCTCGGTGCCGCGGACCTCGAGCATGCGCACCACCGTGGTGTACTCGCGGCAGATGCGCCGCATGATGCCGGAGAGCGGGTTCAGCTGGCCGAGCTGCCGGGCGATGTCGCGCTCGATCCCGTGGAGCTCCATGCGTTTCTCGCGGGGCTCGAAGTCGAGGGGGTTCCGCTCCGCGTAGAAGGCGGCGTCTACCGCGGGCAGTTCGCGGCAACCGCTGGCGAAGAAGCGTTCGCGCACGTCGCTGTGCCACTTGATGGCGTCGAGGATACGGATGGGCCGCTGTGCCTCGACGATGCGGTCCGAGAGCGCGCGAACGGTGGCGAGGTAGTCTGTTGTCTGCGAGTCCATGGTGCGCTGCGTCGGGGCACGTTGCACCCCGGTACTGCATCATAGGTGACGCCCCCGGGACTTGCGAGCGCAGACCTCCTACAATTAAACCAACTTTTTCCGGGAGCGACGCATGCATCGGCTGCTGCTTGTCCTCACCCTCGCGGCCCTGGCCGCCTGCAATGGCCGCGAGGCCGTCGAGGTTTCCCTCGACCAGCTAGTGGCACAGCAGGCCGCCTACCACGGGCGCACGGTCGTCGCCGTGGGCATGCTGCGCAGCCACCCGGACCCGGAGCACTACTGGATCGAGGACGACGGCTACAACCGCGTCGAGCTCGCCTGGGGCGACGACCTCGCGCCCTACCTCGGCCAGCGCCTGGCCGTGCGCGGCCTGTTTCGCTACGACCCGACCGAGGGCCGGCGCATCGACGTGGAGTACCTCGCCCCCTCGCCCTGAGCGGGGCCGGCAACGGGAGACAACCCCATGAGCAAGGAACGACACCTCGCGCTGGTCACCGGCGCCTCCGCCGGCATCGGCGAAGCCCTGGCCAGCGAACTCGCCGCCAGCGGCTATGACCTCGTGCTGGTCGCTCGGCGCACCGGCAAGCTGCGCAGCGTGGCAAAACGGCTGCAGGACAAGTACGGCATCGAGGCGCACGTGCGCACCACGGACCTGCTGGAACCGGGCGCAGCCGCGCGCCTCGCACGCCGTCTCGAGCGCGAGGGCCTGGCCGTGGACGTGCTGGTGAACAACGCCGGGCTGCTGGAGGCCGGCTACTTCACGGCCATGGACACCGCGGCCCTGCAGCGCATGGTGCAGCTGAATACCGGCACGCTGACCGACCTGCTCGCGCAGTTCGTACCGCCGATGCAGGGGCGCGGCAGCGGCCATGTGATGAACGTGGCCTCCATCGCCGCGTTTCAGCCGGTGGTCGGCCTGGCGGCCTACGCCGCCAGCAAGGCCTACGTGCTCTCCCTCGGCGAGGCCCTGGGCGAGGAACTGCGCGGCTCGGGCGTGACCGTCACGACCCTGTGCCCGGGCATCACGGACACGAGCATGATCGCCCACGCCGCCGACGATGCGCCGGGCTTCGGCGAGCTGCCGCGGGTGATCATCGGCAGCCCGGAGGACGTCGCCCGCGCCGGCGTGCGCGGTCTGCTCCGCGGCGACCCGATCGTCGTGCCAGGTGTCCTCAACCGGGCCAGCACGCTGCTGGCGGACAACCTGCCCCGCTGGCTGCGCCGGCGGCTGATGGGCGCGCTGGCGCGGAGCCGCCTGGGCGACTGAGAGGCGCCCGCGTGGTCAGGCCTCGAAGATGGTGCGGCCGTCCATCACCGTGCGCAGCACGGCAATGTCCTTGATCCGGTCCGGCTCCGCGGTGTGCGGATCCTCGGCGAGCAGCACGAAATCCGCGAGCTTGCCGGGAGTGATCGAACCCTTGAGCTCTTCCTCGAAGGACGCGTAGGCGCCGTTCACAGTGCAGATACGCAGCGCCTCGGCCACGGAGATGCGCTGCTTCGGCCCCCATACGCGCCCCTTGAAGTCCTTGCGCGTGACCATGCTCTGGATCGCCATGAGCGGCTGGTACGGTCCGGGCGTGAAGTCCGAGGCCGGGGCAACGGGAATGTCGTAGTCCAGGAACGAGCGGTGCGCGAACATGCGCTGCATCTTCTCCTCGCCGTAGTCGCCCCACTTGTTGCCGTGGTAATGGGCGTAGGTATAGAACGGCGTCGGCACGGCGCCGGTCGCCTTTATGCGCTCGAGCAGGGACGGCGTGACCAGGGAGCAGTGCTCGATGCGAAAGCGCGGGTTCCGCCCTTCCCAGTCCGCCAGCACGCGCTCGTAGGCGCTGAGCACCCGGTCGATCGCGACGTCGCCGTTGGCATGGATGCCGATGCGAAAGCCGTGGGCCACGGCGTCGTCCACCGCGGCGTCGATCTCCGCCATGCTCATGGTGAGGATGCCGTAGTCGTCGGGCCGCCCCTTGTAGGGCGTACTCATGGCCATGGTGCGCTCCGAGGCCGAGCCGTCGGCGCCGTACTTGACGGCGCCCACCCGCAGCATGGCGTCGCCGAAGCCCGAGTGCAGCCGCGCGGCCTTCATCGCGGCGTAGATCTCGTTCCTGCCGCCGGGCATGAAGCTCACCCGCAGCGAAAGCCGGCCGTCGCGGTAGGCATCGTTGTAGGCCTGCCAGCCGGTGGCGTCGCCCCAGGCATCGGTCGTGGACGTGAGCCCGGACGCGGCCATGCGCCGGCTGATGAGCGCGGCGTTCTCGGCGTGGCCCGCGCGGTCCACCGTGGGCCAGTCGCCCACCGCCTCGAACACGTCCACCGCGTGCTCGGCGACCTTGCCGGTGAACGCCCCGTCCTCGCGGTAGAACTTGCCGCCTTCCGGGTCCGGTGTTTCCAGAGTGACACCGGCGATGTCGAAGGCGCGGCTGTTGACCACGGCGGTGTGGCCGCCGCGGTGCTTCACGAAGATCGGGTGTTCCGTGGAGACCGCATCCAGGTCGCGGCGGTTGAGGGGCCGGCCCTCGGCGAGCTTGGTGTCGTCATACATGTGCCCGAGCACCCAGGTGCCCGCATTCGTGCGCGCCGCGCGTTCGCGCAGCGCGGCCTGGATCGCGGCGATGCTGCGCAGGTCGACGTTGGCGCTGACCACCTCGTTGGCGGCGAGCGGGTGGCTGTGCGCGTCGATGAACCCCGGGGTGACCGTGAGGCCCCGGGCATCGACAACCTCCGTTGCCGGGCCAGCGAGATCGCGGATGTCGTCGGCGCTGCCGACGGCCAGGATGCGGTTGCCGCGCACGGCGAAGGCTTCCGGCTGCGGCTGCGCCGGGTCCATGCTGTAGATCGTGCCGCCGAGGACGACGAGGTCGGCCTTGCCCCAGCTGGCGGCGGCAAGGGCCGGCCCGGCCGCAGCGCTAACGCCGGCGGCGGCGAGGCCTCGAGTAAAGGTGCGGCGATCGAACGGCTTCATGAGCGGGTCTCCTAGAGCGACAGGATGAGTCCTTCGGCGGGGTCGGCGCGGTTCTCGAGCAGGCTCCGGTAGGCGGCACTGACGCCGTCGGGGCCATGCTCCCGCCGCACCGTCAGCCAGCCCGCCGCCTCCTCCGCGAACGGGGTCCAGGCGGCGGCGAGGCGCTCGGCCACGCCGGCGGGCCCCCAGTCTTCATTGCGCTTCGCGACCTGCGTCGGCGCGAAGAATAGCTCCGGCTTCGGGCCGGGCAGGTCGTCGTTGCCGCCGAGCGCCGCCGACTCCCAGTGGGTCACACCTACCGAGCAGCTGTAGGCCAGGTCGTCGGCGTAGTGGCGGTGGATCGACGCGCGCAGATCGCCGTTACCGGCCATGTCCACGAACACGACCGGACCCTTCGGCAGTGCGCCGAGCTTGTCGTAGGTCACGGCGGCATCGTAGCAGCCGAGGGACTCGACGAAGCGCCTGTTACCCGGCGAGGTGAGGCCGACCACGCGCACCTGGCCCTTGCGCGCCCGGTGCAGGAGCCAGGCAAGACCCACCGCGGTCTTGCTGGAGGCGCTGGAGAGCAGCACCGTGCCCGCGCCGAAGAATTCGTTGTCGGCAAGAAAGTCGTCGATGAAGAAGCCGGTGGTGAACAGCGGGCGGAAGAGCATCAGCAGTGCCTCGTGCTCCGGGCGGTACAGCGGGTCCGCGGTGCAGCGCTGGTACTGGTTGTACACGGCCGGCAGCGCCGCGCGATGCGCGGCGCCATCGGTGAAGCTGCGATCGCCGACCGCCGTCGGCTGCACCAGCAGGTGGCCGGCCATGGGAAAGTAGCCGTAGAAGCGCTCGCCCTCCGCCACCTCGTCGATACCGCTCGAGACCACGTCGGCGAAACCCCAGACGGGAATGCGGCCCCAGCCGGAATCCGCTGCGGGGAAGAACTGCCAGTACCCGATCATGTCGCCAGTAACGCCGTAGGTGACGTTGTTCGCCGTGAGGGCAAAGGCATCGATGCGCAGCAGCGCCTCTCCGGGCTCGGCCGGCGGCATGGCTTCGCTGACGATGCGGGTCTCGGCGAGCTGGTCGCGGCGGACTTCAAAGGCCTGGCTCTGGATTTCCATCGGCGTGCTTTCCTCCCGGGTATTGTGAACGGTCGAGCCGGCTCACCACCACGGTGACCAGCAGGCCGGCGATAAAGGCCGGCACCATCTCGTAAAGGCCGTGGCTGGCCTCCTTGGCGAGGAGGACCCAGCCGATGCTCGTGGCAAAGCCGGCGGCCATGCCGGCAACGACGCCACGGCCGGTGGTGCCGCGCCAGTGCAGCACACACAGTACCACCGGGCCGAAGGCGGCGCCGAGGCCGCTCCAGGCAAAGAGTACCAGCGAGAAGATCACCCCGCCGCCGAAGAGTGCCACCAGGCAGCCGGCGACCCCGAGCGCCAGGGTCACCCAGGCGCCGATGGCCGCCTCGCGCCGCGAAGCCTCCCGCGCCGGCGCGAGCTGGCGGTAGAAATCGTGCACGATGGCCGACGAGGCGAGGTTCAGCAGCGAGCTCACCGTCGACATCACCGCCGACAGCACGGCAACCACCAGCACCCCGGTCACCAGCGGCGGAAACAGGGCCCGGGCCAGCTCCGGCATCACGGTCTCGGCATCGTCGAGACCGGGGAAAAGCACCCGGCCGACCAGCCCGGTGCCCACGGCGCCGAGGTCGAAAAGCAGCACGACGACGATCGACACGGTCGCCGCCCGTGGTACCTCGGCGCTGTCGCGGATCGCCATGAAGCGCACCAGCAGCTGCGGCACGCCCAGGAACGGCAGGCCCACGGCGAGGCCGCTGGCGATCACGACGAGGGTGACCAGGGTGCCATCCCCGGTAGACCAGGGCAGCAGCAGGGCCGGGTCCGCCCCGGCGAGGCCGGCCCGGAGGGCGTCCAGGCCGCCGATGGCCGACACGCCGACGAGCGGTACGGCGAGCAGCGCAAACAGCATGAGCATCGCCTGTACCGCGTCCGTGTAGGCCACCGCCTTGAACCCGCCGAAGGCGGTGTAGGCAACGGTCACCAGGCCGCCGACCCAGACGCCGGTCGCGTACTCCCAGCCGAGGAAGACACTGAAGGCCTTGCCCGTCGCCAGCATCTGCGCGGCGATGTAGGCACAGGCCATGGCCAGGATGATCGCGACCGCCAGGCCGCGGATCGCCACCGCCTGCCGGCGGAAGCGCTCGGCGAGGAAGTCCGGCACGGTGATCGTGTCCGAGTCGCGGGAAGCGGCATTCAGCCGCCGCGCCACCAGCAGCCAGGCGCCGGCCACCCCGAGCGCCTCGCCGGCCACCACCCAGAGCGCCTGCAGGCCGGTGAGGTAGGCCACGCCCGAGAGACCCAGGATCAGCCAGGCACTCTCCCCGGTGGCGTTCATGCTGAAAGCGGCCACCCAGTACGGCAGCTTCCGTCCGGCGAGGAAGTAACCCGCGGCCGAGTCGTGGCTGCGCCGCGCCCAGGCGCCGATGGCGAGCATCAGGCCGAAGTAGGCGCCGAGCACGGCCAGGATGGCAGCGTTGCCTGCGGGCATGGGTGTCTGCTCCACGGAAAGCGGGATGGTCCCGCTAGGGTAGCGGAGAATCCGTCCCTTGACCCGCACCGGCGCCCGGGCCGTAGAGTGGGCATCCATCGCTGTAACGGAGACACCCCATGGACAAGGTACTGCTCATCACCGGCGCGTCCAGCGGCATCGGCCGCGCCACGGCGCACGCGGCGGCCCGGGCCGGCTGCAGGCTCATCCTGACCGCCCGTCGGGAGACTCTCCTGCACGACCTGGTCGCGGAGATCGGCGACGGGCAGGCCCTCGGCGTCGCCGCCGACGCCGGGGACTACGCCAGCCTTGCCCGCGTCGTCGACGCCGGCATCGACCGCTTCGGACGCCTCGACGCGGCCTTTGCCAATGCCGGCACCGGCCTCGACACACCGGGCGTCGAGGGCGGCGACCCGGAAGAATGGGACCGCATGCTCGCCGTGAACGTCAACGGGCTGCTGTACACCGCGCGCCTCACCCTGCCCCACCTGCGCAAGACGACCGGGCACTTCCTCATGACCGGCTCCGCCGCCGGGCGCAACACGATCAAGGGCTCGGTCTACGGCGCCAGCAAGTGGTTCGTGCACGGTTTCGCGCAGAACCTGGCCGAGGAGATGAAGGGCTGGCACGGTCGCTGCACCGTCATCGCGCCGGGCATGGTGAACACGCCCTTCTTCGACGAGCCGAAGCCCGACAAGCTGGACCCGCAGGACGTGGCCGATGCGGTCCTCCACGCGCTGGCCGCCGAGCCGCGCAACTGCGTTCGCGAGATCTACCTGATGCCGGCACTGTAGGCCGGACCGAGCGGGCACCTTGCCGGCCGGCAGGCCGCACCCGGGCTACCGGCTCCCACAACGACCGACGCCGGGCTATACTCGCTGCGCAGCAAACCACACTGTCGATAACCGATAGGAACAAGGAGACAGCGAATGTTCAGCCACATCATGCTCGGCGCCAATGACCTGGAAGCGTCCAGGGCCTTCTACGATGCCATCCTCGGCGCCCTCGGCCACGGCCCTGGTGTCACCGACGACAAGGGTCGCGTGTTCTACATGACGGAGACCGGCATCCTCGCGCTCACCGCGCCCATCGACGGCCAGCCGGCGAGCTGCGGTAACGGCAGCACCATCGGTTTCGCGGCCGCCAGCCCGGAGGCGGCGGATGCCTGGCACGCGGCGGGGATCGCCAACGGCGGCACCACCTGCGAGGATCCGCCCGGCGTTCGCGAGGGCGGCCTCGGCAAGCTGTACCTGGCCTACCTGCGCGACCCCTCCGGCAACAAGCTCTGCGCACTGCACCGCATGGGCTGAGTGCCTGTCGATGCTGCGCGCCGTCCTGGTCACCGGTCTTTTGCTGCTGGCAACGGCCTGCGCCACACCGATGGTCGATTTCGACGAGCCCACGGTGGAACTCGTCGGGCTTCGGCCGCTCCCCGCCGAGGGGCTGGAGGCCCGCTTCGGGCTGCGCCTGCGGGTGCAGAACCCGAACACGAAGGCACTCGCCATCGAGGGCCTGGCCTACCAGGTCTACCTGCGCGAGAAGAAGGTGCTCTCGGGCGTGAGCAGCCAGGCGGTCACGGTGCCGGCCTACGGCGAGGAGGTCGTCGAGCTCGAGGCGGGCGTCGGCGTTCTCGGCTCGCTGGCGCTTCTGCGCGACCTCATGGATAGCCCGCCGGACAGCGGCCTGCCGTACCGGTTGGAGACCAAGCTCTCCCTCGGCGGCGCGCTGCGGGCGCTGCGCCTGAACAGCGAGGGCGTCATCGCCCCCGGCCGCTGACCGGGGCTGCCGACAAGGCGGTCGGTTGCCCGCCTCCCCGCACCGTGCCACTATCCGGGCGCGGAAGCACAACAGGAGGCCGCCCCCGTGAAGCTCTTTTACTCGCCGTTCCACACCTTCATCCACAAGTCCCTGGTCGCCGCCCACGAGGCGGGCGTGCACGAGCAGGTGACCTACGTACCGACCTACCCGTTCTTCAACAACGACGGTGAGGACGTTTCGGGGCAGTACTCCCTCGCACCGATCAACCCGCTGGACAAGGTGCCGACGCTGGCGCTGGACTCGGGCCAGGTGGTCTTCGGCAGCCAGGCGATCATCGAGTACTTCGACAGCCAGCGCAGCAACGGCGAGCCGCTGTTCCCGGCCACGGGCCCGGAGCGCTTCGATGCGATCACGCGCCTCGCGCTCTCGGACATGATGTTCGAGCTCACCGTGCAGATGGTCATGGAAGGCTGGTACCCGAAGGAAGAGCAGCACCTGAAGACCTTCACCTGGGTCTGGCCGAAGATCGAGCGCGGCCTCGCTGAGCTGAATGCCCGCGCCGAAAAGGGCTGGGACCGCTTCGACGTCGGTCACGTCGGCATGCTGCAGATGATCAGCTACACCGACTTCCGCAATGCCTTCTACGGCGAGGGCGACCCGGTGCACCCGGGCTTCGACTGGCGCGCGGGCCACGATGCCCTGGCCGCCTGGTACGACGAGGCCATCCAGCGCCCGTCGGTGACCTGGTTCTTCAACAAGGACTTCGAGGGCGACAGAAGCGCCGCCTTCTTCCGCGCCCAAGTGAACGAGGTCCTCGAGGCGCAGGGCAAGGAGCCGGTGTGATCACGCTCTATTACTGGCCCACGCCCAACGGTCACAAGGCATCCATCGCCCTCGAGGAGATGGGCCTCGCCTACACGGTGAAGCCCGTCAACATCCTGCGCAGCGAACAGTTCGACCCGGCCTTTCTCGCGCTGAACCCGAACCACAAGATCCCGACCATCGTGGACGACGACGGCCCGGACGGGGAACCGATCACGCTGTTCGAGTCCGGCGCCATCCTCGAGTACCTCGGGGACAAGACCGGGCAGTTCCTGCCGCCCGCGGGTGCGGCACGCTACGAGGTGCTGACCTGGCTCTACTTCCAGGTGGCGAGCATGGGCCCCATGCTCGGCCAGTGCGGCCACTTCATGGGCTACGCGCCGGAGGACGTGCCCTACGCCCGCGAGCGCTACCACCGGGAAACGAAGCGCCTCTACGGCGTGCTCGAGCAGCGCCTCGCGGACCGGGAGTTTCTCTGCGGGGACTACAGCATCGCGGACATGGCCACCTACCCGTGGATGATGCCGAAGATCCGCGAACTGCACCGCATGGATATCGACGAGTGGCCGAACATCCGGCGCTGGGAGGCCGCCTGCGCCGCACGGCCGGGGACGGCGCGCGGCACTGCAGTGCTCGAGGACGTGATGAAGATCGGCAATCCTGACGAGGAGGCCTTCCGCAGCCTCTTCGAACAGGAGTAAGCCCGGCTCTGCGCCGGTTTTCAGCTACTGACCCCTCACCACCGGGGGAATGCGGACCCTGCCGATCCGGTTGCTGCTGCTCTGGTGGATCAGCAGGTCGCCGTCGCGGGTCACCCAGCCGTTGCGGATGATGCCGACACCAGAGGGGATCGCCCAGCTCTGGAAGCGCTCCGTCGCCGGGTCGAAGCGCACCAGCGCATCGGGGCGCATGCCCGACTCGTTGTACCAGACCACGTCGTCGATCACCGCCAGAGAATAGGGGTGGGACGATGGCCCGCTAGGCGAGGGCCATTCGCGGGTCTCGCCGCTCTCCGGGTCCAACCGACCGATGCGGCCGAGGCTGGAGTTCACGTACCAGATCGTACCGTCACTGGCGATGTCCAGGCGGCGGATGCGCGTGCGCTCGTCGGGGATCGGGAAATAGGTGATCTCGAGGCTGTCCGGGTCCATGGCGCCGATCGCGTTGGTGCCGTTGTAGGCCACCCACAGGCGGTCGTCGGGCCCGACCTTGATGCCGTAGGGACGGCGCCGGGTCTCGACCTCGTCGACCTCGCCGGTGTCCGGGTCCAGGCGGCCCAGCATGCCAGCGTGCTGCGCCGTGAAGTAGAGCTTGCCGTTGGGGTGGAAGACGGCCGTGTGCGGGTCCCCGGCCTGCGTCGGGTACTCGGTGATACGGCCCGTGGCCGGGTCGAGGCGGCCGATGGTGGCGTTGCTGTTACCGGTATACCAGATACTGCCGTCACTGGCCGGCACGATGCTGTGCGGGCGCGCGGCCGGTGGCAGGTGGTACTCGGCCATGGCACCCGTATCCGGGTCGAAGCGGCCGACCAGGCTGGCCCACATGCCCGTCCACCAGATGCTGCCGTCCGGCGCTTCCACCGGGTCCCGCGGGCGCTGGCCCAGGGTGGGTACCTGCCACTCCTCGATGGTGATCTGCGTGCCGCCGGCGACGAGCGTCGGCCGCCGCGCCGCGCGCGCGGGAAAGTGCTCGGCGAGGTAGGCGGCGATGGTGTCGGCCTGCGGGTCGGCGAGATCGATCATCGTCTCGAACAGGGCGCGCCACTCGACGGCACTGTCGAAGCCGCCGCTGCGCGGAATGTAGGCGGTGCTGTGACAGCTGCTGCAGAGGTTTTCGACCAGGTGCCTGCCCGGCCCCGGTGGCAGGTCATCCGCCGCCGCGGGCTGCCCGGCGAGCGCCAGCAGGCCGGACAGGGCAGCGGGCGCGCCGCTGGCGATGAGGATGCGGAAGGCGCGGAAGCGGGGCATTGGCATGGGTCTCCTCCACGGCGCGGGGCCGGTTCGACAGCGTCACGGGCGACCGTTATCGTCAGGGAGTGAATCCCACAGGTCAACGACGGGCCCAGCGCCCCCGGAGTCTACGCATGCTCGCTTCGCTCCTCAGCGCCGCGGTCCTCGCCCTCGCCGCCTACGATGGCGTGGTGATCGGCCGCGCGCTCTATGTCGGCGGTCAGCTCGCGCGGGAGAGCAGCCCCTACAGCCAGCAGCCCCCGAACGCGACCGGCGCGCTGCTGGTCGTGGGCGACAGCACCGGCGTGGGAACCGGCGCCGAGGACCCGGCGGACAGCGTGGCCGGGCGACTTGGGCAGGCGCTGCCGAATACGCGTATCGACAACCTCGCGGTGAACGGCGCGCTCACAGAAGACGTGCTGGGGCAGCTTCGCGATGCACCGCTGCCGCGCTACGACGCGATCCTGGTCCAGGTGGGGGGCAACGACGCCCTGCGCTTCACGCCCCTCGATCGACTGGCGGCGGACATCGCTGCCGTTCTCAACCGCGCCGGCGAGCGCGCGCCCTACACGGCGCTCATGAGCACCGGCGACCTGGGCGCCGCCCCCGCCCTGCCCTGGCCCGTCGCCCCGGTGTACAGCGCCCGCTCCCGCGCGGTGCGCGACCGTTTCCTCGCCGCCGCCCGCGAGCATGGCGCCGACTACGTGGACCTGTTCACCGGGGCGAGCGACAATGGCTTCCGGCAGGCGCCCGACCGCTACTACGCCCGCGACGGGCTGCACCTGTCCGGGGCGGGCTACGGTAGCTGGTACGACCGGCTGACCGCCGCGACCGCCCTGCCCGAACGCCTGCAAACCCGCTGAAGGAACCCTTATGCACAACCGCTTTTTCGTTCCCCTCTGCCTCGCTCTTGCCCTGCCCCTGCTGGCCCATGCCGAGGCGGACGCACCGCCGCCGTCGATACCCGAGCCCACTGCTTTCGTCAGCGAACACCGCGGCACCTTCAACGGCAGGGCCGTGAGCTACGAGGCCCGCGCCGGCGAGACCTACCTGCGCGACGCCGACGGCGAGCCCACCGCCAGCATCTTCAGTTTTGCCTACGTGGCGAAGGACGGCGGTGAAGACCGGCCGGTCACCTTCGTCTGGAACGGCGGCCCGGGCTCGGCCTCCCTGTGGCTGCACATGGGCACCTTCGGGCCCAAGCGCGTCGTGGTGCCGAGCGATGCCAGCCACCCGGGCGTGCCGCCCTACCCCGTCGTCGACGCCGCCGAGACGATTCTCGACGTCACCGACCTCGTCTTCGTCGACCCGGTCGGCACCGGTTACTCGCGCGCCCTCGGTGACCACGAGAGCACGGAGTTCTGGGGGCTGACCGAGGACGCCGAGTCGATGGCGGAGTTCATCAGGCGCTGGCTGAGCGCCAACGGCCGCTGGAATTCGCCGAAGTTCCTCCTCGGCGAGAGCTTCGGCACCACGCGGGCCGCCCTCGTCGCGAAGCTCCTCGAGGACGAGTACCGCGTTGCCCTGAACGGGCTGGTCATGATCTCCCAGGCCCTCGACTACGCCGGCTCCTCGCCCTACGTGCGCGACAACCTTATCTCCTACGTGACCTACGTGCCCACGATGGCGGCCACCGCCTGGCACCACGGCAAGGTGGATCGCGAGGGTACGGACCTGGAGAGCTTCCTGCAGGAAGCCCGGGACTTCGCCGTGGACGAACTGCTGCCGGCACTGTTCCGCGGCAATACCCTGGACGCGGAAACCCGGGCACGGGTGCGCGACGGCCTCGTGCGCTTCACCGGGCTGTCGCCGACCTACGTGGAGCGCGCGGACCTGCGCATCAACGGCTTCCGCTTCGCCGGCGAACTGCTGCGCAACGAGGGTCTCGCGGTGGGGCTCAACGACGCGCGCTATACCGCGGAGCCGGTGGACAACCTCGCCGCGCGCCCGGAAAACGACGCGGCCGGTGACGCGTTCTCCGCCGCCTTTACCGGGTCCCTGCTGAGTTACCTCCACGGCGAACTCGGCGTGGACTGGGAGCGCCCCTACCTGTCACCGGCCGACCCGGAGCTGTCCGATCACTGGAACTGGAGCCGCAAGGCGCCGGGGGAAACCTGGGAACCGCACTGGGTGAATACCGCGCGGGACCTCGCCCGGGCCCTGGAGGCGAACCCGGCCCTGCGCGTGTTCGTCGCCGGCGGCTACCACGACCTGGTGACGCCGTTCTTCGACGCCGAGTTCACGCTGCGCCGTCACGGCATCGGCGCCGACCGGGTGGACTTCCGCTTCTACCACGGCGGCCACATGATGTATGTGCACGAACCGTCGCGGCAGGCGCTGCTCGAGGACGTGCGAACATTCATGCAGGGGGCGCTGCGCCAGGCGCCCTGAGCCTCACGCGCTGTGACTACCGTCGCAGCGCGGTGCATCACCGGTCGCCTTGCAGGCGCAGAAGAACACTTTCCCTGCCTCCGCTGCCGTGTACTTGACCGGGGTGATGTCCGTGCCGCGGTGCGAGCCGTCACAGAAGGGCTGTGACGCACTGCGCCCGCAGGCACACCAGAAGTAGTCCTTACCCGCCTCCACCTCGACGGGGATCGGCCGATCCCCGGCTCTCTGTGCCTCTGACATGTCGCCTCCTCCTGCCGCTTCAGTGCGCGAATGGTTCGCAATCCTGCCATGCACTTGCAAATCAAACAACTGCTTGGTAGGTTGAAATGGCGCGGCCGGGCCGCGCGCCCGGTGCCCGATGCACCACGGCTGATAACCATAATGCGAAAGCCAGGAGAAACACGATGAAGACTCCGTACCCTGACCGTCGTCCGCTGTGCCAGGCGATTCTCCTCGCCTCGCTCACCGCCACACCCGCCATCGCAATGGCCCAGGTCCCTACCGGGGAAACGGGCTTTGCCGGCATCGAGGAAGTGATCGTCACCGCACGGAAGCGGGAAGAAAGCGTGCAGAACACGCCGGTGTCCATGGTCGCCGTCGGCGCCGAGGGCCTGAAGGCCCGCTCCGTCGACAGCTTCGGCCGCCTCGGCGAAGTCGCGCCGAACATCGAGATCAATGGGGGCATCCCCAACGGCGGCGGCAGCGCCACGCAGATCTTCATCCGCGGTATCGGCCAGGACGACTACTCCTTCCCCAACGAACCGGGCGTCGGCCTGTACATCGATGATGTGTACATCTCGCGCAGTGCGGCCGCGGACTTCGGCTTCATGGACATCGAGCGCATCGAGATTCTCCGCGGCCCGCAAGGCACGCTCTACGGCCGCAACACGATCGGCGGTGCGGTCAAGATCGTCACCCGCAAGCCCGAGGGCACGAACAGCGGTGAGGTCGGCGTGACCGTGGGCCGCTACGAGCGTCTCGATGTCTATGCGAACTACGACATGGCCCTCACGGATACCCTCGCCGCCAAGTTCGCCGTCGCCACCTTCAACCGCGACGGGCTGGGTACCAACCTGATCGGCCAGGATCTCGGCGAGGACGACGAGATCGACGCACGCGCAAGCTTCCGCTGGGAGGCAAGTGACACGCTGGAGGTCCTGTTCACCGCAGACTATATGAAGCAGGAGCAGGCGGGGCCGGCGGGCTCCATGGTCCGCTTCGACCCCCTCGACCCGGGCACCGACAGCCTCATCAACGACCTGCTCGCGCCGCCGGTGGTCGAAGAGTTCAACCTACAACCGCCCTTCGATCGCTACGGCGAGGCGTGGGTGAAGACACTCGACGACTGCGACAAGTGCGTCTACGACTCGGGCGGCACGGTAGAGACGCGCGATGACGGCGAGATCTGGGGTGCCTCGCTCACCATCAACAAGACCGTGGGCGACAGCCTGTTCCGCTCGATCACCGCCGTGCGCGACTACGACATCGACATCCGGCGGGACTCGGAGCACACCCCCTTCGATATCGTGCAGGTCGACAACCCGGAGACCTTCACGCAGTACACGCAGGAATTCCAGTGGAACGGCACGGCGATGGACGGCAAGCTCGACTACGTCCTCGGCGTGTTCGGCCTGTACGAGGACGGTGACAGCGAGCTCTTCGCGCCGCTCCTGTCCGGGCTCTTCGAGGTTACCGGCGGTCTCGCCGACAATACCGCGTTCATTACCGCCGAGTACGAAGCCTACTCCGTGGCGGCCTACGCCGAGGCGACCTACGCGCTGTCGGACCGGCTGGCGCTCACGCTCGGCGGACGCTTCACCCACGACGACAAGGAGTACATCTACGGGCTGTCGCGCCCCGAATCGGGCCAGGTGCCGCTGCCGCCGGAACGGCTGGCGGACGACTGGACAGAGTTCCTGCCCAAGGTGGGGCTGGAGTTCCAGCAGTCCGACGACCTCCTCTTGTACGCCAATGCCTCGCGCGGCTACAAGGCCGGCGGCTACAACTCCCGGGCGCTCTCCGGTATTGCGCCGAAGGCCTTCGACCCGGAGTTCGTCGACGTTTACGAGGTCGGCTTCAAGTCGAGCTGGGCTGACAACACGGTGACGCTGAACGGCGCCTTGTTCTACAACGAGTACACCGACATCCAGCTGCTCGCGGTGCTCGACCTCGGCGGCGGCAACGTGGAAACGGTGATCGAGAACGCCGGTGAGGCGACCATCGTCGGCGGCGAGCTGGAGTTCCAGTGGATGCCCACGGCGAACTGGAATTTCTCCGGCGGCATCGGCCTGCTGGACGCCGAGTACGACGACGTCGGCGAATCGGCGGCCAGCGCGGGGATCGCCGAGAGCAACGAGCTGATCAACGCACCGGAGCTCAGCGCGAACCTGTCGGGCGAGTACCGCTTCCCCTTCGCCAGCGGCGACATCGCGCTTCGCGCCGACATGATCTACCGGGACGACCAGTATCGCGACGCGGTGAACACGCCGGAGCTGAAAGCCGACGCCTACACGCTCTGGAATGGCCGGGTGACCTGGACATCTTCCGACGATCGCTGGGAGGTGGCGGGTTTCGTCACCAACATCACCGACGAGATCTTCGTGACCAACGGTGTCTCGGTACTCGGCCTGGGCTACGTGGAGGCCTACTACAGCCGGCCGCGGGAATGGGGCCTGTCAGTCACCATGAACTTCGGGAGCTGAGGCGCAGCTCCCTCCCCTGGGCGCCACCTTTCGGGGTGGCGTCTTTTTTTGGTCGTCGCGAGCCGCGTCAGGCGGCGGGGTCGAGCTGCAGCCGGAAGGCGTCGACAATGCCGCGGGCAATGCTCGCCGGGGTCTCGCAGCCGCCGGGCTGATACCAGGTCGGCGTCCAGTTGAGCGCACCGAGCAGGGAGAGGCGTAAGATGCCGGGGCTCACGGCCTCGGGCAACGGCAGCGCCGCGACCAGCTCCCGGAAGATCGCCTCGTAACCGTCGCGCTGTCGCAACAGCGTCGCGCGCACCTCGCCGTCGAAATGGCTCGGGAATTGCGGCGTGATCACCTGCGAGAACGGGCTCGGTCCAAGCAGGACCTCGAGGTGCGCACAGCAGGCCGCCGCCATGCGGTCCCAGGGCGCCTCGCCCGCCGTCGCGAGGGCCGCTTCCACGGCCTCCGTCACCTGCGACACGCCGCGGGCATGGGCCTCCAGCAGGAGTTCTTCCTTGGAGGCGAAGTGGTAGTAGAGGGAGCCGGAGAGAATACCTACCTGCTGCGCGATGTCCCGGATGGACGTGGCCGCGTAGCCCTTGGTCGCGAAGAGCCCCGCGGCCGCCTCCAGTACATCATCCCGGCGGTTGCCGCGGTCGCTGAGTGCTGCCTTGCCTTTCGCCACGATCCGCCCCGGCTGGATATCAGGGCTGATAATACTGCTTGAAGAAGTCGAGGGTAAGCGTGTCGATGACGTTGTCGTCTTCGTCGAGGATATCGAGCATCTCCGGCCCCGTGCCCTGGAAGCTCGCATAGACGGTCATGCCCTGCTCCGACGAATAGGGGGTGTGCGCGCTGCCGGGAGGCTCGTAGGAAAAGGTGCCGGGGAAATGCAGTTCCTCACCCTCGCGGTAGCCCCAGAGCCCCTCGAGCGTCAGCGCCACGGCGGTGCAGCGGTGCGTGTGCTTGGCGAACTCCTGGTGCGGGTCCTGGCGAAAGAGGAAATCCACGCGGTGGCGCTTCTCATCCACCGTGAGCACCTTGATGTAGTTGCCCGGCTGGCCGTCGACCTCCCGCCACTCGAGCAGGTTGCTGTTGACGTTCTCGATCTCGCCGAAGCTGGTGCGCAGGGTATCCTCAAGTACGTTGATCGCAGTCACGGTCTCTACCTCGTTAGCTGTCTTATCGGTGTGCCCTGATCGGTGTGTTCTCACCAGTATGTCCTGCCAACAGATACCGGTGACCGGTGCAAATTCTACCAATCGCTTGGTAGCCTCAGTATAACCTGATATATTCCGGCCCCTCTACCCAGCCCACCGGGACCGAGGACGCGAACAATGATAAGACGCATCCACCCGGGCGAGCGCGGCACCCTTCTCGGCGTCGTCCTGGCCCTCGCCCTTTCCGGCTGCAGCCGAGAGCCGGCTGCAGACGGCAGCGGTACCGACACCGCGCCCGCAGCGGCGCCCACCATTTCCATGCTGACGGTTTCCGCCGGTGATGGCACCCCCCTCGCCGGGGCCATGGTCAGCGTGGCGCTGGACGCGAACCGCCGCCTCACCCGCTTCACGGATGCCGAAGGCAGGCTGGACCTGGCCACCCTGCCTGACAACAAAGGACCGCTGACCGTGCGCTACCCCGGGCTCGCGCCGGGCACCGCGGCGCCCGGCGACACGGCCGTGACCCTGGCGCCGGACCCCGACTTCCTGCGCAGCCTGCCCAGCAGCGAGTGGCTGACGCTGCTGCCCGAGGAGGAGCGCAAGCGGGAGTTCACCGTGAACTGCGGTACCTGCCACGAGCTCAGCTACGGCCGCGTGATGATCGACGACCGCCCGCGCACCGAGGCCGAATGGCTCGCCGCCATCGCCATGATGCGCGCCATGGACGCCTACGAAGTCATTCCGCCGGACTTCGACGACGCGGCCTATGCCGCGTGGCTCGCGGACAACTTCACCGCCGAGCGCATTGCCACCCTGGCGCCCGCGGCGCCGGCCGATGCCGCCGCCCTGGCCGCCGTGGAAATCACCGAGTACGAGCTGCCGGAGAGCGACTCCCTGCCCCACGATCTCGTGATCGGCCCCGGGGGACGCATCTGGATCACGGCGTTCTTCTACGATGAGCTCTGGGCCCTGGACCCGGCGAGCGGCAGCATCGAGCGCTTCAGCGCCGACGATCGCCCGGACGTCAACGCCCAGCCGCGCGCCCTCGAGTTCGACGCGGAAGGCACACTATGGGTGGTGAACGGGGGCACCGAAGCCGTGCTCCGCTTCGACCCCGGCACCGGCACCTACGAAGAGATCCCCGTCGGCATGTACGCGCACAGCCTGGACATCGACCCGGCCGGCGATATCTGGGTCAACGACTATTTCGCCGCCGAGGAGCGGATCGCCCGGGTGGCCGCAAGCGACAGCACGGTCACGACCCTCCCGGTACCACCGGCACAGCGCCCGGCGAGCGAGGGCCTGCCCCTGCCCTACGGCCTGCAGGTAGACAGCGTGGGGCGCCTCTACAGCACGCAGCTGGCGGCCGGCACCCTGGTGCGCTACGACAGCCGCAGCGGCGAGGGCACGCTGTTCGAGATGCCGGCGCCGAACAGCGGCCCGCGCCGGCCGGGCCTGGACCGCCACGACGGCCTGTGGATACCGGAATTCAATACCGGCTACCTCGCCTGGTTCGATCCCGAGGCGGAACGCTTCGAGCGCATCCGCCTGGGCCCCTCGTCGCTCGGCCTCTACGACGTGGAAGTCAACCAGGCCAACGACGATGTCTGGGCGACCGGCTCCCTGGCCTCGACGCTGATCCGCTACCGACCCGGGGACGGGTCGATCCTGACGGTACCGCTGCCGACGGAGCCGGCGTACACGCGGCACCTCGCCGTGGACGAGGCCACCGGCGACGTGTGGACCGCGTACTCTTCTTTGCCGGCGGCAACACCGCGGGTAGCGCGCCTGCGTTTTCTCGACTAGGCAGGCGCCCGCCGGTCCGTCAGCCCCGCTGCAGGATCACCACCGAACAGGCCGCCTCGTCGAAGCCGACCACGCCGCCGCCGTTCTCGGCCAGGGCCGTGTGCGCGCCGGGTACCTGGCGGGCGCCGGCCTCGCCGCGCAGCTGCTCGGTCAGCTCGGCTATCATCGACAGCCCCGTTGCACCCACCGGGTGCCCCTTGGAAACGAGTCCCCCGGAGGTATTGATAGGCAGGCGGCCGCCGAGCGTGGTCGCGCCGCTCTCGACGAAGGCACCGCCCTGCCCCTCCTCGCAGAAGCCGAGCATCTCGGCCTGGTAGAGCTCGCAGAAGGCGGTGGCGTCGTGAACCTCGGCGACGTCGATAGCCTCGGGTCCGAGGCCGGCCTGCGCATAGGCTTTCTGCGCCGCCACCCGGCTCAGTCCGGGTTCATCCAGCGAGCGGTACTTGCCGCCCGAGAGCGCGGTGGCCGCCACGCGCACGGCCCGCTCGCGCGCCGCCGCCGGCAGTTCACGCAACCGCCGTTCGGACACCAGCAGCGCGCCCGCCGCGCCATCGCCGATCGGCGCGCACATGGCGCGGGTGAGCGGCCAGGATACTTCCCGGTCGGCGAGGACCTCCTCCACCGTCATCTCGAACTGGTACTGGGCCCGCGGATTCAGCGCCCCGTGGCAGTGGTTCTTGGCCGCCGCGGCGGCGATCTGCTCCCGCGTCGAGCCGTGACGCTTCATGTGGTAGCAGGCCTGCATCGCGTAGGTGTCCATGAAGATGGACCGGTCGGGGCCCGGATCGAAGGCCTTGCCCGCGACCTCGCCGGCCGCCGCGTAGTAGGCGCGCCACTCGTCCGGGTCGTACTGATCGATGCCGCCTTCAAACAGGCGCGATGACTGCCGCGGATCGTCGGGATAGAAGGTCTTCTCCACGCCCAGGGCCAGGACCGTGTCCGCCGTGCCCGCGGCGATATCCTTCCAGGCGCCGTTCAGTGCCATGGAAGCCGTGGCACAGCCACCCTCCACGTTGACCACGGGAACCCGCTCCGGGAACAGCCCCTCGCGCACCAGCGGCGTGAGGCAGACCTGGCCGCGGATACTGCCCTGCTCCTCCACCCACATGCCGCAGTTGCCGAACCAGCAGCTCTCGATGCTGCCGCCGTCCGCGAACCCCGCATCGGCGAGCACGCCGAGGTAGGCCTCGCGCGCGAGGTCCTTGACCGTTTGATCGGGACGCTTGCCGAAGGCCGTGCTGAAGGTCCCGACGAGATAGACGTCGCTCACGAGGCCTCCCAGTACGGCGCCCGAAGTTCGCGCTTGATGACCTTGCCGAGGGCATTGCGCGGGAACTCGTCCCGCAGTTCCACGGCCTTGAGCCGCTGTGCCTTGGCCAGGCGCTCGTTCGCCCAGGCAAGCAGCGTGTCGGGGTCTGCGTCGGACCCCGACACGGGAATGACGAGGGCCAGCGGCGTCTCCCCCCACTTCGGGTCGGGGATGCCGATGACGGTGACGTCGGACACGTCCGGATGGCCGCCGACCACCTCCTCGATGTCCTTCGGGAAGACGTTGAAGCCGCCGGAGATGATCATGTCCTTCTTGCGGTCGAGGATGTAGAGGAAACCGTCCTCGTCGACCTTGCCGATGTCGCCGCTGCGCAGGAAGGTCCGCCCGCGCTCGTCGCGCCAGATCGCCGCCTCCGTTTCCGCCTCGCGGTTGTGGTAGTGCTTCATGAGCCCGCCGCCGTAGCCGACGATTTCCCCGGGTTCGTTCGCCGGCAGCTCCCGCCCCTCGTCATCGACGATGCGCAGATCGAAGCCGATCACCGGCGTCCCCACGGAACCGCGCTTGTGCTGCTGTTCCGGCCGGCAGATGGTGGCGAAGCCCTCGGAGAAGCCGTAGAGCTCGAACAGGCCGGGCCCCAGGCGCTCGAGGATCGCCTCCTTGGTGTCCTGGCGCAGCGGCGAACCGGCCGACAGCATGTAGCGAAGGCTGGAGAGATCGGCCTGTGGCAGCGCGGCGCTCTCGAGCACGCCGATGTACTGCGTGGGCACCATGAAGGTGTGGGTCACCCGCTCCCGGGCCACGAGGTCGAGGAAACCCTCGGGCGAAAAGCCCTCCATGACCACCACGGTCGCGCCGACGAACAGCGGCGGCAGCAGCATGAACCAGGTGCCGTTGCTGTACAGCGCGGTGGTCGCCAGGGCGACGCTCTCGTGATCCATGCGCAGCTCGAGGGCATTGGAATAGGACCAGTGCTGCCGCGCGCGGTGCGTCTGCACGATCCCCTTGGGGGTGCCCGTGGTGCCCGATGAGTAGATGATGTTGAAGTCGTCGCCGAGGTCGTAGCGCACCGGCGGCTCCCCCTCTTCCGCGCCGTCGAGCCAGCCCGCAAGCGACTGCCAGCCCGGGCCGGCCTCACCGTCGACGAGCAGCAGCCGCTCGCCGCCGTCGTCGAGGCGGGCCAGGGCCTCGTCGGCCAGCGCGCGGGTCGCCTCGCCGGCAATGAGCACGGACGCCCCGGAGTCGTCGAGCAGCGTCGCGACCTGGGCGGCCGTGAGCATGGTGCTGATGGGCACGACGCAGGCGCCGGATTTCACGATGCCGAGCAGCACCACGGCGGTCCCGGCGGCGTTGTTCATGAGCACCGCGACCTTTGCCGGCTTGCCGGCACCGGCGTCGAGCAGGGCGTTCGCCACCCGGTTGCTGCGCCGGTTCAGTTCGCCCCAGCTGAGGCGCTCGCTGCCGCAGACCAGGGCCGTCTTGTCGGCACGGAATCGCGCGTGGCTCGCCCAGAGCTCGGGCAGGAAAACCTGGGTATCGTCCAGGGCCATCGGACACCTCTCGTTATTGTCGTCGTTCAGCGCTCGGCGTACGCATACCAAGTGATCGCTTGGTTGGTAAGCGTCGCGCTGTTAACATACCAGCGTACACGGGTGATGCAAGGGGAAACCATGGCGACCGGCAAGGCCTCCGCACCGGCGGGCGTGCACTACGACCCGCGGGACCAGGCCACCATCAACGACCCGATCCCGGTGCTGCGTACGCTGCAGGAGCACGCGCCGGTGTACTGGTGCGAGGCCCTGCGCGGCTGGGTCATCACGCGCTACGACGACGTCAAGGCCGTGCTGCGCAACGACGACTTCTCCGCCGACCGCATCACGCCTTTCTACGAGGCGCAGCCCCCCGAGCGCCAGGCGCCGATCCAGCAGCTCATCCGCTACCTGAACACCTGGGTCGCCTTCAAGGATCCGCCGGAGCATACGCGGCTGCGCAAGCTCATGAAGACCGTGTTCACGCCGGAGACCGTCGCCGGCCAGCGCGGGGTGGTGGAAAAGTCCGTGCAGCGCCTCATCGCGCGGCTGGAAGACCAGCGCGAGTTCGACTTCATCAGCGAGTTCGCCTTTCCCCTGCCGGCCATGGTCATCCTCGATCTCCTCGGCCTGCCGGAAGCCGACATGGACGACCTCAAGAACTGGTCGAACAAAATGCAGCTGTTCATCGGCAGCGCCACCACCTCGCCGCAGAAGTACGACCTCGCCGAGGAAGGCGCCATTGCCATGGCCGCCTACTTCCGCGAGGCCATCCGCGAGCGCGAGCAGCACCCGGGCAACGACCTCATTACCCACCTGCTGGCGCTGCGCGAGGTGGACGACGCGCTCACGGAAGACGAGGTCATCGGCACCTCCATGCTGTTTCTCTTCGGCGGGCACGAGACAACCACCAACCTCATCGGCAACGGCGTGCGCGCGCTCCTCTCCCACCCGGCGCAGAAGCAGCAGCTCCTCGCCGACCCCACACTCATCGACAGCGCCATCGAGGAGATCCTGCGCTACGACGGGCCCACCGGCGCCTCCGTACGCCTGGTCAAGCACAGCCACAGCATGCACGGCGTCCATCTCGAGGCCGGCGAGCGCGTATTCGTGATGATCAACGCCGCAAACCACGACCACCGCGCCTTCACCGACCCGGACGTTTTCGACATCACGCGCTCGCCCAACCTGCACCTGACCTTCAACTTCGGCCCGCACTTCTGCATGGGGGCACCGCTCGCCCGGCTGGAGGGACAGGTCGCCATCGGCGAGGTGCTGCGCCGCCTGCCCAACCTGGCCCTCGCGGCGGACAGCTACGACTACATGGACACCATGATCATGCGCGGTGTCCGCAGCATGCCCGTTCGCAACACGCCCTGAAGCGCCGTTCGTCGCACGCCGGGTCCGTCCCGTCGCGGAGGGCTGGCCAGACCAGCGCCGGGCGGGCAGACTACGCGCTCTCTCATTTACCGCTCATTGCGAGCATGGCGAAAGTCCGCGGCGGCGGGCCGGGGACGACGACATGGCAAGACTAAAGGGCAAGACCTGCCTCGTGACCGGGGCGGGCCGGGGCATCGGCGCGGCGATCGCTGCCGCCTTTGTCGACGAGGGCGCGCAGGTGTGGGTCACGGACCTCGACGGCGCCGGTGCCGCGGCCGTAGCGGCGGAACTCGGGGAGGCGGCGCGCGCCGCCACCCTGGACGTGCGCGAGGAAGCGGCCTGGGACACGGTCCTCGGGGAACTGCTCGCGGAGGCGGGCCACCTCGACGTGCTGGTGAACAATGCCGGCATCACCGGTTTCGAGGGCGGTGCGGTGGCCCACGACCCGGAGCACGCCAGCCTCGCCGACTGGCACGCGGTGCACGCCACGAACCTCGACGGCGTCTTCCTCGGCTGCCGCGCGGCGATCCGCGCCATGCGCCCCGCCGGCCAGGGCTCGATTATCAACATCTCCTCGCGCTCGGGCATGGTCGGCATACCGGCCGCCGCGGCCTACGCCTCTTCCAAGGCCGCCGTGCGCAACCACAGCAAGACCGTTGCCCTCTACTGCGCGGCGCAGGGCCTCGCGATCCGCAGCAATTCCATCCACCCGGCGGCGGTGCTGACGCCCATGTGGGAGCCGATGCTGGGTGACGGCCCGGACCGCGAGGCGCGCATGGCCGCCTTCGTCGCCGATACCCCGCTCCGGCGTTTCGGCGAGCCCGCGGAGGTCGCGGCGATCGCCGTGCTCCTGGCCTCCGACGAGGCGGGCTACATCACCGGCACGGAACTGACCATCGACGGCGGCATTCTAGCCGGGAGCGCAGCAGCCCCCTCCGGCTGACGATACCGTCATCCGGGCGTCACGATTCTGTCACCAGACGGTCACGGCACGGAAAGATAACTGTCATGTCGCGCTGCTAGCTTGGCCTCTTCGGTCAATCGGCAACAACAAGGAGCAGCCTGACATGATCCGATCCTTCCCCCGCAGCAAGCACGCCCTCGCGGCCGCCGTGGTCGCGACCGCCGCCACCCTCGGCGCTGGCGGCGCCTGCGCCCTGCCCGCCCTGGTCACCAACGGTAACGACATGGGCGAGGGCTCCCTGCGCGCCGCCCTGGAGGGCGGTGCCACAGAAATCGTGATCACCACGGACCAGGACATCATGACCATGAGCCCGCTGGTGTACGGCGGCGAGAAGAAGCTGCGGATCTACGGCACCGGCCAGACGGTCATGACCATGGACAACCACACTCTGCTTGAAATCAGCAATGGCGCGGACCTCGAGATCATCGGCCTCAACTTCATGGGCCCGGGTGGCTTTGATATCAACAACCCCGCCAGCGCACCGGCCGGCAAGGGCATCTTCGTGGACGTGCGCGACAACCAGAGCGGTACCGTCAAGGTCGTACTCAACAACGTCACGGTCAGCGGTGTTGCCAACCACGGCGTGCACATCTCCGACTGTGACCTCGCCGACGATTGCGGCAGCGGCGGCGGTGGTGCCGGCGGCGGCTCCAACGCGTCCATTATCGTGGAGTTCGACGACGTGACCATCGACAACGTCGGCAACGGCAAATTCGACGCGGACGGCCTGCGCGTCGACGAGCGTGGGAACGGCAATATCGTGTTCCGTGCCGACAGCTCCACTTTTACTAACGTGGGTGCCGACGGCGTCGAGCTCGACGAAGGGCAGAACGGCGTCGTGATTACCAGCGTCAACGACTCGAAGTTCAATGACAACGGCGGCTATTGCGACCCGGTCCAGGTCGGCGACGAACTGGCGGCGTTCCTCGGCAGCTACGAGGACGAGGGCGAGTTCGATGGCGATGTCCCCGAGGACTTCCCCGGTGCCCCCACGGCGGAAGCCTTCACGGATCCCGCCTGCATCGAGTACGTGTTCGAGGAAGACGGCGGCGTCACCGAGTACGAGTACGCCATCGATACCGACGACGGTTTCGATATCGACGAGGCCGGCAACGGTTCACTCATCGCCGATATCATCAACTCCGAGGTAATGCGTAACCTCGACGAGGGCATCGACTTCGACGAGGAAGACAATGGTGCCATCGACGCCAACTACATCAATGTCGTGGCCTCGGAAAACTCGGACGACGGCTTCAAGATGTCGGAGGAAGGCCCCGCCGGCGTGCGCAGCCTGTTCCTGGGCTCCACCGCTATCGACAACGGCGGCAAGGGCGCAGTCTGGGAAGAAGCCGATGCGGGCGACGTCAATGTGCTGGTGATCGGCGCCACCACCAGCGGCAACGACGATGGCGAGGAAGATCTCGAAGCGGTACAGGAAGACCAGGGCTCCGGCACGATTACCGTGCAGGACTCCAACATCGCGGGCGAGATCGTCGCCGACGGCGTGGACCTGATCCAGTAACCGTAACCCCTCGGTGCCCGCCGCGAGGCGGGCCCAACTCCCCGCTTCCCCCGCCTCGCGCGGGGTTTTTTATGGGAGATGCTAGTCGAGGTCCGCCGCCGCGTGGCGCTCGCGGACCTGCTCCTCCTCCGGACCCCAGACCCGGTTGACGCGGCGGCCGCGCTGCACCGCGGGACGGGCCTCGATGGCCTCGGCCCAGCGCTTGACGTGCACGTAGCTGTTCACGTCGAGGAACTCCTGGGCATTGTAGATATCGCCGGTCACCAGCACGCCGTACCAGGGCCAGGTGGCCATGTCGGCGATGGTGTAGTCGTCGCCGGCGAGGTAGTCGTGGCTGGCGAGGTGCCGGTCGAGCACGTCGAGCTGGCGCTTCACTTCCATGGCGTAGCGGTTGATGGGGTACTCGAACTTTTCCGGAGCGTAGGCGTAGAAGTGGCCGAAGCCGCCGCCGAGAATCGGCGCACTCGCCATCTGCCAGAACAGCCAGCAGAGCGTTTCGCTGCGGGCCTGCCCCTCTGCCGGCAGGAATGCATCGAACTTCTCGGCGAGGTAAAGCAGGATGGCGCCGGACTCGAACAGCCGCGTGTGCGGATCGGTACTGCGGTCGAGGAGCGCGGGGATCTTGGAGTTCGGATTGATGCCGACAAAACCCGAGCCGAATTGGTCGCCCTCGAGGATATTCACGATCCAGGCATCGTACTCGGCGCCGCTGTGACCGAGCGCGAGCAGCTCTTCCAGCATAACCGTGACCTTGACCCCGTTCGGGGTGGCCAGGGAGTATAGCTGCAGCGGGTGCTCGCCCACTGGAAGCGCCTTCTCGTGCGTGGCGCCGGCCACCGGGCGGTTGATGTTGGCGAAACGGCCACCGCTGGCCGCATCCCAGGTCCAGACGCGCGGCGGGGTGTAGCCGGTTTCCTCGCTCATGGCTGTATGTCCTTTTCAGAAGTCTTCGTTAGAGCGGCTGTTTGCCCGGCGTGTCGCCTGTGGTGCCGGGCGAAGCGTCGCAGGGTTTTGCATGCTCGCCCGGCGGCTGTGGTGCTGTCAAAGCCACCCGGCGCAGCCCGGCGGCGCCGAGGCGCAGGGTCTCCCGGGCCGGTACGGCGCTCGCTCCCGCCGCCGCGAGGGACTGGCGCAGCGAGGCGCCGAGGCCGGCGGCGAGGAGGCGGCGGTAGTACGGCAGCTCCCGGTGGTACCCCGGCAGCTGGAATTCCAGCGGGCCATCGACATCGAGACGTTCTAGAAAATCCTGAACCAGCGCCGCCACCCGCTCGCGCAGCCCGGCATCGGCCGCCAGCGACGCCTCGGCGTCCAGCGCCCAGGTCATATCCTCGCGCAGCCAGCAGGGGCCAAGGCAACGCCCGGGGGCGCGCTCGCCCCACTCCGCGGGCGAGATCAGCGAGAGGCGCCAGCCGCTATCGTCCTTGTCCAGGCCGCGCTCGAGATCCCGACCGAGGTCGCAATAAAGGTAGTAGCGCTGCCCCACCACCGGGCGCAGGTCGCAGCGTGCCGACAGCACGAGCGTGGAGGCAAACAGGTCCAGCAGCAGTTCCGCAGGCCCCTTGGCGGCAGCCCCGTGCGGACGCAGCGCGTGCCAGTGCGCAAGCACGGGCACGAGCCCCTTGCCCTGCGGGTTCGGGTTCCGGGTGAGAGGGTCGCGGGTCATGGCCCTTGCTACGCGGCCGGGCCGCGCCCGGCTCAGGCCGCCTGCGCAGCCCAGTGCGCATCCAGCAGCCCGCCGATCGTGTTCGGCTCGACGAGATGCGCGGCGTACCAGGTGTGCAGGCAGCGGATGCGGCGGAAATCGGCGATGCCGCCGATGCCCCGCTCGGCGAGCGCCGCCCACTGGCCCCGGGCCTCGAGCAGCTCCCGCTCGGCCGGGGCGAGGTGCTGCTCGCGCAGGGCAATGTGCCGGCGGTGGTCGCCGGCCATGGCCGCGGCGAGGCCCGGCTCCGCGTCGACGCGCGCCTGCAGGTCGGCAATGAGCCCCCCGGCCTCGGCCCGGTCGATGCGGTAATTGAGCACCGGGTCGATGAGCCAGAACAGCGTCGGGAAGGGCCTGCCGTCGACCACCGAGGCCACGCGGATGACCGCCGGCTCGCCGGCCGCGTCGCGCGCGGCGACGGCCCGCAGGCCGCGCGGTTCGCGGCCCAGCCGTTCGGTGATCGTGGCGAGAGTAGTGGCGTCAATGTTCATTTGCGGCATTGTACCGCAATGTTTGACATTACCCGGACAGCGCCCTACAGTCTCCGCCGTCCAGGGTGCCTGCCGGTGCGGTGCGCAATCCGCATCTGGGCAGGTTAAATGGGAAGACTGGTGCGGCCCCCGGGGCCAAGGCCAGCGCTGCCCCCGCAACGGTATGCGGCCGTCTTCGAGAGACCTCCTCCGAGAGACGCCGCGAGCCCGATACCTGCCCGGACATGAGCACCGATGGAGCGGAGGGCTTCATTAAAGGTCGCTGAATGTTCGCGCATTCCGTCTCCTTGATCCCCTCCCTCAATCGCCCGTTACCGGCTATTGAGGATTCAGCATGACACACCCCTTCCCGGCCCGTGCCCTGGCGCTTGCCCTGGCACCGGTGGCTGCGCTCGCGCAGCCGGCCAGCGACAACCCCCTCGAAGAGATCGTCGTCACCTCGTCCCGCGTGCCCATGCCGCTGCGCGAGGTGGGCACCGCCATCAGCGTCATCGACGAGGAGGAGATCACCCGCCGCGGCTTCAATTCCCTCGCCGAGATCCTGCGCACGCAGCCCTCGGTGGCCGCGTCCAACAGCGGCGGCCCCGGCAAGGCAACCGCCCTTCGCATCCGCGGTGAAGAGGGCTTCCGCACCAAGGTCCTGGTGGACGGCATCGACATTACCGACACTTCCGGCACCCAGTTCAGCCCGCGCATGGAGCAGTTCCTGTCCTCCGGCATCCAGCGCGTGGAGATCCTGCGCGGTCCCCAGGGCCTCATGTACGGCGCCGATGCCGGCGGTGTCATCAACATCACCACGCTGACCCCACGGGACGGCCTCGGCGGCCGGGTCGCCGCGGAGGCCGGCAGCTTCGGCACCCGCGAGTTCAGCGGCAGCGTCGGCGGCGACCTCGGCGCCGTGGACTTCCTGCTCGGTGTCGCGGATTTCAGCACCGACGGCTTCAATTCGCGCAGCACGGACACCGACCTCCGCGACGACGACGGCTACGAGAACAGCACCTACAACGGTCGCCTGGGCTGGGACGTCACCGACACCCTGCGCCTGTCCGTCGCCGGACGCCGCAGCGAGGGCGAGAACGAGTACGACAACTGCTTCACGGTCGACACCTTTGCGCCTAGCAACGCCTGCACCGATGACTTCAGCCAGGAGGCCGTTCGCGTCGCCGCCGACTACGAGGGCCGGCAGTTCACCCACCAGCTGGCGTTCAGCGAGAACCGCACCGAGAAGGACTTCTTCACTGAAGGCCGGCGCAGCTTCGGCGCCGACGGCGAGCTCAGCCGCTGGTCCTACGTGGGCAGCTGGCGCAGCGGCGAGGTGCTGCGCCTCGTCTACGGCCTCGACCGGGAAAGGCAGGCCATCGACGACGGCACCTTCGACCGGGACCGGGACCAGACCGGACTCTACGGCGAGGTCCAGGGCCGCTTCGGCGAGGGGCTTACCGTGACCGCCGGCGCCCGCAACGACGACAACGACGACTACGGCAGCTTCACCTCCTACCGGGTGAGCGGCGCCTGGGTAACGCCCGTGGCCGGCGGCGAGCTCAAGCTGCGCGGCACCTGGGGCACCGGCTTCCGCGCGCCGAGCCTCTACGAGATCGCCTACAACCGGGGGCCCTTCGCCTTCCCGCCGGCGGCGACCGCGGGCCTCGAGGAAGAGACCAGCGAAGGCTACGACCTGGGCGTGGCCTGGGCCGGCGAGCGCGGCGAATACCTGGAGCTGACCTGGTTCGAACAGCAGGTCGAGAACCAGATCTTCTTCGACCTCGTCGGCTTCTCGGGCTACCTGCAGGAGGATGGCAAGTCCGAGTCCCGCGGCGTGGAGCTGGTGGCTAGCTGGCCCCTGGCAGCGGGGCTGACCGTGGACGGCAACTACACCTGGAACGACACGGAGACGGCCAGCGGCGAGCAGCGCGCGCGCCGCCCGGAGCACCTGGGCAACCTGGGCTTCACCTTCACCGGCCGCGACGAGCGGCTGAAGCTGGGCGCGCACCTGCGCCTGTCCCGGGACGCGGTGAGCACGATGGCCACGCCCCTGGACGACTACGAAGTGGTGGACCTGAACGCCAGCTTCGAACTGGCGCCGGGGCTGACGCTCTTCGGACGCGTCGAGAACGCGCTCGACGAAGATTACGAGGAAGTCCCCACCTACCACACCGCCGAGCGCGCCGCCTATGCCGGCGTGCGCTACCGCTTCTGAGACCGGAGACAGCCCGATGAGTGACGAGACGAACCGCGACGAGAAGCACAAGCGCGCGATGCAGAAGCAGAAGGAAAAGGTCGACGCGAGCATCGCGGCCGCCCAGCTCGAGCGCGGCGTCGCCGTGCTGCTCACCGGCAACGGCAAGGGCAAGTCGAGCTCCGCCTTCGGCATGGTGATGCGCGCCCTCGGCTACGGGCAGAAGGTCGGCGTGGTGCAGTTCATCAAGGGAGAGCAGCTCTCCGGCGAGGAACTGTACCTGCGCGACAAGTGCCCGGAGGTCGACTTCTACCAGATGGGCACGGGCTTCACCTGGGACACGCAGGACCGCAGCGGCGACATCGCCGCCGCCAAGCGAACCTGGGAAAAGGCGAAGCCGATGCTCGCCGACCCGGCCTTCGACCTGGTGGTGTTGGACGAGCTGACCTACATGCTCTCCTTCGACTATCTGCCCGAGGAGGAAGTCCTCGAGGCCCTGGCCAACCGGCCGCGCGAGCAGAGCGTCGTGGTCACGGGCCGCGGCGGCGGCAGCGGCCTGCAGGCGATCATGGACACGGTGTCCGAGGTCCGGGAGATCAAGCACGCCTACACGGCGGGCATCAAGGCCCGCAAGGGCGTGGATTTCTGAACGCCACGGACGCGCGCCAGGGGCGGGCACGGCGCTTCATCGCCCTGCTCGCCGCCCTCCTCCTGCCCGCGGCGCTGGCGAGCCTCGCCCTCGGCGCGGTGCCCCTCGGCCCGCGGGAACTCGCCGCAGGCCTCGCCGCGGCGCTGGCCGGCGACTTCACCGACCCGGCCGCGACCATCGTCGCGCAGCTGCGCCTCCCGCGCACGCTGCTGGCGGCGTCCATGGGCGCGGTGCTGGCCCTCTGCGGCGCCGTGAGCCAGGGCCTGTTCCGCAACCCCCTGGCGGACCCGTCGCTGATCGGCGTGACCGGGGGCGCCACCCTCGGCGCGGCGGCGGCCATGGCGCTGGGCGCCGCTGCCCTGCCGGCACTGCCGGTCCTCACCGTCGTCTCCCTCGGCGCCTTCGCCGGCGGCGTCGCCGCGGTGCTCCTCGTCTACCGCCTCGCCACCGACAGCACTGGTACCTCCGTGGCGACCATGCTGCTCGCCGGGATCGCCATCACCGCGCTCGCCGGCGCCCTCGTCTCCCTGTTCGAGTTCTATGCCGACAATACGCTGCTCCGGCGCATCAGCCTTTGGAAGATGGGCGGCCTGGAAACCGGCAGCCGCCCGGAAGTCCTCCTGGCCCTGGCGGTCACCGCCGTGCTCTGCGTGGAGCTGCCCCGGCACGGCAGCGCGCTGAATGCCCTGCTCCTCGGCGAATCCGAGGCCGCCCACCTCGGCATCCGGGTGGGCCGGCTGAAGGCGATACTGGTGGCCTGGATCGCCCTGGGCGTCGGCGTCTCCGTCGCCCTCGCGGGCACCATCGCCTTCGTCGGCCTGGTCGTCCCCCACGTGGTGCGCCTGGCCATCGGCCCGGACCACCGCTACCTGCTGCCCGGCTCCGCGCTCGCCGGCGCGGTCCTCCTGCTCATGGCCGACACCGCCGCGCGGCTCCTGGCCCCCCCGGCGGAGATCCCGGTCGGCATTCTCACCGCGCTGGTGGGCGTGCCGTTCTTCCTCTCCCTGCTGCGGCAGCGGGCGCGCTTCGGCATGGTGGCGGCATGAGCACGCTCCTCGCCATACAGGGTCTGAGTGCCGGCTGGGGCGGTTGCCCGGTGCTCACGGGCATCGACCTCGAACTGAACACCGGCGAGGTGCTGGGCCTGCTCGGGCCCAATGGCGCCGGCAAGTCGACGCTGCTGCGCGCGATGGCCGAAGACCTGGCGCCGCTCGCGGGCAGCCTCGCGTTCGACGGCCGACCGCTGGCCGACTGGCCGCCGGCGCAGCGCGCCCGGCGCGTCGCCTACCTGCCGCAGGCATCGACGCTGGCGTTCCCGTTCACGGTGCACGAGGTGGTGATGCTCGGGCGCCTGCCCCACGACGCGGGCCGCCGCGCGGACGATGCGCTGGTCGCCGCCGCGCTCGCCTGGACCGACACCACGCATCTCGCGGGTCGTCTCTACACGCTGCTTTCCGGCGGTGAACAGCAGCGGGTGCAGCTCGCAAGAGTGCTATGCCAATTGTTGCATAGGGCCCCGGAGGAGCCGCTGGACGGCCGCCTCCTGCTCCTCGACGAGCCGAGCGCGGCGCTGGACCTGCGCCACCAGCAGCTGCTCGCAGACACGGTGCGCGACCTGGCCGCCCGCGGCTGCAGCGTGGTGCTGTCCCTGCATGACCTCAACCTGCTGTCCAGCCTGGCCGACCGGCTCCTGGTGCTCGCTGACGGCCGTTGCCGGGCCATCGATACACCGGCGGCGCTCCTGACCCGGGAGTTCCTCGGCGAGCTGTTCGGGACCGGGCTGGCGGTGCAGCCGCACCCGCTGAAGGGTTACCCGCTTGTTTTCCCGGACGCCTGAGCGCCTGCGCCGGCTGCGGCGCTGGTTGGCGGCGCTGGCGCTGCTCTTCCCGGCCGCGCTGCAGGCCGCGGCCGTCAGCGTTGTCGACAGCCGCGGCGAAACGGTCAGCCTGCAAGTTCCCGCCGAGCGCATCGTCGCGCTGGCGCCGCACCTGGCGGAAAACCTCTTCGCCGCCGGCGGCGGGGGGCGGCTGGTGGGCACGGTGGCGTACAGCGACCACCCGGAAGCAGCCCGGGAGGTGCCTCGGATCGGCGGCTACAACGCCCTCAGCCTGGAGGCCATCGTCGCCCTGCAGCCGGACCTGGTGCTGGCCTGGGGCTCCGGCAACGGCGCCGCCATCGTCCGCCGCCTCGAGTCCCTCGGCATCCCCGTCTACGTGGACGAGGTGCGCGACCTCGCCCGGATCGGCGAGACCCTGGTGCAGCTGGGCAGGCTTGCCGGCACGCCGGCGCGGGGTGCGGCGGCTGCCGCCGCGCTGGCCGAGGGCTTTGCCGCGCTCGGCCCGCCGCCCGGCAGCCGCCGGTTGCGGGTCTTCTACCAGCTCTGGCACGACCCCATGCAGACCGTGGGCGGCAGCCACCTGATCAGCGCGGTCATCGAACGCTGCGGCGGGGAGAACCTGTTCGCGGACGTGCCGTCGCTGGCGCCGCGGGTCAGCCGGGAAGCGGTGCTCGCGCGCGACCCGGAGGTGATCATCGCCAGCGGCGCAGGCCGGGAGACACCGCCCTGGCTCGCGGACTGGCGCCGCTTTCCGCAGCTCTCGGCCGTGGCGGCAGACGCGCTCTACGGGCTCAACCCGGACCTCATCCAGCGGCCGACGCCGCGGCTCCTGGACGGTGCCCGCGCCGTCTGCGCCCTCCTCGACGAGGCCCGGTCGCGTTACTGACGCAGCGGCGCGTTGTCCACGGCCCAGGTGTAGACCACGTCCGTGCTCGAATTGAGCGCGGTCTCGGCCGAGTCCTGGATCACGCTGATCACGAAGCCCACCGCCACCACCTGCATGGCGACGTCCAGCGGAATGCCGAAGAGCGCACAGGCCAGGGGGATAAGCAGCAGGCTGCCGGAGGGGACGCCGCTGGCGCCGCAGGCGGCCAGGGCGGACACCACGCAGAGCACGAGGGCGCTGGCGAAGCTCGCCTCGATGCCGAGGGTGTTGGCCGCGGCCAGGGTGAGCGTGGTGATGGTGATCGCGGCGCCGGCCATGTTCACGGTGGCGCCGACCGGGATGGTCACCGAGTAGAGCTCCTCGCTGATGCCGAGCTTCTTCGCCAGCGCGAGGTTCACCGGGATGTTCGCCGCGGAACTGCGGGTGAAGAACGCGGTGATCCCCGACTCCTCCAGGCAGCGCAGCACTACCGGGTAGGGATTGCGCCGCGTCACCAGCAGCACGATGAGCGGGTTCACGACGAGCGCCACCACCAGCATTGCTGAGACCAGCAGCAGCGCCAGGGCCGCGTAATCGGCCAGGGCCGCGACGCCGGTGGTCGCCACGGTGTAGGCCACCAGCCCGAAGATGCCCACCGGGGCGAGGCGGATCACGTAGCGGACCACGTCGGCCACACCGCCGGCGAGCGTTTCCAGGTGTTCGCGAAAGCTCGTCGGCGCGCGGCGGAAGCTGATGCCGAGGAGCACCGCCCAGGTGAGGCAGCCGAGGAAGTTGCCCTCCAGCAGCGCGTTCACGGGGTTGTCCACGAGCTTGAACAGCACATCGGCCAGCACGCTGCCGACCGCCGCGGGCGGGCTGCCCTCCGCCGCGTCGACGAGGACCAGGGTCTGCGGGAAGGCGAAGCTCAGCAGCACGCCGACCAGCGCCGCGCAGACGGTGCCGGCGAGGTAGAGCAGCAGGGTCAGGAACGTGCGCCGGGCATCGCCGCCGCGCTCGTGGCGGTTGGCGATGGCGGACATCACCAGCAGCAGCACCAGCAGCGGCGCCACCGCCTTGAGCATGCTGACGAAGAGACGCCCGAGCAGACCCACGGACTCCCCGGCACCGGGCAGCAGGACACCGCAGAGCGCGCCGAGCACGACCCCGGCGAGAATCTGCGGTACCAGGCCCCAGCGCAGTGGATTCATCGGCAACCTCCGGCGGCAAACAGGGGAACAAGGGGAAAGGGGCGTAGTGTACGCGAGCGCCGGCGGCTGTGGTAAGTTGCGGGACCCCGCAAGGACCCGAGCAGAGGACACCCGCATGAAACCCGAGACGATCGCCCTGCACGCCGGCTACGACGGCGACCCGACCAGCAGCCACGCGGCGACCACGCCGATCTACCAGACCACCTCCTACACCTTCGACAACACGCAGCACGGGGCCGATCTGTTCGACCTCAAGGTCCCGGGCAATATCTACAGCCGGATCATGAACCCCACCTGCGCAGTGCTCGAAGAGCGGCTGGCGCAGCTCGAGGGGGGGGTCGGCGCCCTCGCCGTCGCCTCGGGCATGGCGGCAATCCGCTATGCGATCGAGGTGATCGCCGAGGCCGGCACCAACATCGTCAGTACCTCGCAGCTCTACGGCGGCACCTACAACCTGTTCGCGCACACCTTCCCGCGCCAGGGCATCGAGACGCGCTTCGTCGCCGCCGACGACTTCGACCGCATTCCCGAGCTCATCGACGGCAACACCCGCGCGCTGTTCTGCGAGTCGATCGGCAACCCCGCCGGCAACGTGGTCGACGTGGCGCGCTGGGCGGAGATCGCCGAGGCCCACGGCGTACCGCTCATCGTCGACAACACGGTGCCCACGCCCTTCCTCTGCCGTCCCTTCGACCACGGCGCGCACATCGTCGTGCACTCGCTGACGAAGTACATCGGCGGGCACGGCACGACTGTCGGCGGCGCCATCGTCGACTCCGGCCGCTTCGACTGGAAGGGCAACGCCGAGCGCTTCGCCGTGCTCAACGAGCCGGACCCCTCCTACCACGGGGTGGTCTACACCGAGGCGCTGGGCGAGGCCGCCTACATCGGTCGCTGCCGGGTCGTACCGCTGCGCAACACCGGCGCCGCGCTGGCCGCGCACTCGGCCTTCCTGATCATGCAGGGGCTGGAGACGCTGGGCCTGCGCATGGAGCGCCACTGCGAGAACGCCGAGCGCATCGCCGGCTGGCTGGCGGCACACCCGGCAGTCACCCACGTGAACTACGCGACGCTCCCGGACAGCCCCTACCGGGCCACCTGCGAGAAAATCTGCGGCGGCCGCGCCTCGGGTATTCTCAGCTTCGGCGTAAACGGCGGCCGTGAAGCCGGCGCCCGCTTCATCGACGCGCTGCAGATGATCCTGCGGCTGGTGAACATCGGCGACGCCAAGTCCCTGGCCTGCCACCCGGCGAGCACCACGCACCGGCAGCTGTCACCGGAAGAGCTGGCCTCCGCCGGCGTCACCGAAGACATGGTGCGCCTGTCCATCGGCATCGAGCACGCCGACGACATCATCGCCGATATCGAGCAGGCGCTGGCCGCCAGCCAGCAGTAGCCCTGCCTCAGCGGCCTCCCGGCGCGTCGCCCTACTCACCACCATAGTAGGCGCGCCAGGTGGCGAGCTTCTCGGGAATGTCCGCCCCCGTGGCCTCGTCGTAGGCGCGCATGCGCGTCGCGAGGCCCGGGCCAAGCGCATCGAGATACTCCGCCGTCGGCACGTAGTAGAAGAAGTCAAACAGGCGCTCGGCGAAGCGCCATTCGCCGTCCTCGCGGCGGTAGCGGTCCGAGTAGCGGATCGCCGCCAGCATCGGCTCGCCCTTGCGCTGCATCTCCGCGTGCGACAGCACGATGCCGCTTGCCTCGTCGGGATCGTCGCCGAAGCGGATGATCCTGTCGTGGGTGAAGTGGTTGCTCGGACCGAGCACGGCGAAGCGGCCGCGGTACAGCTCGACAACCGCATCGCGGCCGCGGGCATCCATGATCCCGTCGCGGGACAGGATGTGCACGTCTTCCGTGAACAGTCCCGGCATGCCGTCCATGTCGCGGTCGTCCATGACCAGGCCGTAGCGGGCGATGAGTTCCTCGATGGCGATACGATCCTCGACCCGGCGCAGGCGCGCTTCGAGGCTGTTGTCGGCAGGCATGGCTTTCCTCTCCTGTTATTTTTGAATATGATTCAAGAAAAGCATAACGCATTGCAAGGAGTCCCGCATGTCTTTCGCTTTCCTCTCCGAGGAGGACCGCCTGTTCCGCGACACGGTCCGCAGCTGGGTCGACGCCGAAATCCCCAAGGACTGGTGCCGCGAACTGGAACGGGAAGAGGACGCCTTCCCCCACGCCTTCTGGGACAAGCTCTCCAGCTTCGGCGCCCACGGTATCGGCATTCCCGAGGAATACGGCGGCCAGGGCGGGAGCATCGTCACCCAGGTGCTCTTCGCCCGGGAGCTCGCGCGCACCGCGGCGGGTGTCGGCTGGGTCTGGGGGGTCACCTCTTTCAGCGGCGGCAAGGGGGTACTCGGCGCCGGCAGCGAGGAGCAGAAGCAGCGCTTCCTGCCGGAGATCGCCGCCGGGCGCCTGAAGACCGCCATGGCGTTCACGGAGGCCGGGGGCGGCACGGACCTCCTCGGCGGCATGAAAACCACGGCCACGAAGGTCGACGGCGGCTGGCGCCTGAACGGCGAGAAGATCTGGAGCACCGGCGCCGGCGTGGCCGACTACCTGTTTCTCATGGCCCGCTCCGACAAGGACGTCAAGCGCCGCGCCGATGGCGTCTCGCTGTTTTTCGTGCCGCGCGAGGCCGACGGGGTCAGCATTGCCTCCATGCCGAAGCTCGGCATGCGCTGCATCAGCTCCTGCACCGTGCACCTCGACGATGTCTTCGTGCCCGACGAGCTGCTCCTGGGCGAGGCCGGCAAGGGCTGGGGCTATTCCACGGGCACGCTCAACAACGAGCGCCTGGTGAACGCCGCATTCTGCCTGGGCATGCTCGACGGCGTGCTCGAGGACGCCGTCGAGCACCTGCAGACGCGGCGCGCTTTCGGCCACCTCATCGGCGAGTTCCAGGCCCTGCAGCATTACGTGGCCGACATCGCCATGTGGCAGAAGCAGGGCGAGCTCATGCTGCTCGACGGGGCCACGCTGCAAAGCGCCGGCGAGCCCTGCGCGAACGCCTCCAACATGGCCAAAGTCCTGTGCTCCGAGTACGCGGGCCGCGCCGCTGACCTCGGCATCCAGATCCTCGGCGGCATGGGCTATTCTGCCGAGACCGACATGCAGCGCTACTGGCGCGATGCCCGGCTGCTGCGCATCGGCCCGATCAGCAACGAGATGGCGCGCAACATGATCGCCGAGGGCCTCGGCCTGCCGCGCTCCTTCTGAGGGGGCCTGGACCATGGACCTGCAGACCATCGAAGCGACGTCCCTCGGCGACCTCCTGGTGCGCGCGGCGCGACAGCACCCGGACCGCCGGGCCCTCGCCTTTCCCGGCTACGACGCGACCTACCGCGAGCTGCTGGCCCGCAGCGAGGCCCGGGCCCGGAGCCTGCTCGCCCTCGGCGCCGAACCCGGTGACCATGTCGGCATCCTTGCGCACAACCGGCCCGAGGTCGTCGAGCAGCTGTTCGGCTGCGCCCTCGCCGGCACCGTGGCCGTGCTCCTCAACGCGCGTTACCGGGTCGACGAACTGGGTTACGTGCTCGGCCATGCGGATCTCACGCTTCTTTACACCGGCGCGGAAGAGACGCCCACGGACTTCCCGGCGCTGGTGGATGCCGCACTGGACGGTGCCCTCAGCGCGGCCCGGGACCCCCGCACCCTCGCAACCGACGCCGCGCCGACCCTGCGCGCCGTGATCCTGCTGGGCGACGGCGAACGCGCCGGCTGCCTGACCGCCGGGGCGGCCGCCGTCCTCGGCGAGTCCGTAGACGCCGCCGCCGTCGACCGGCGGCGGCGGGAGGTCGCCCTGCGCGCGCCCTGCCTGATGATGTATACCTCCGGCACCACCTCCCGACCGAAGGGCTGCCTGCTCTGCCACGAGGCGCTGGTGCGCAACGCGCTGGCCATGCGCGACCGGCTCGGGATCACGGCCGGCGACCTGCAGTGGAACCCCCTGCCCCTCTTCCACATGGCATCGATCCTGCCGCTGCTGGCGATGGTCGGCGCCGGCGGGGGCTATCTCGCCGAGACCCACTTCGAGGCCGGCGCAGCGCTCGAGCAGCTGTACGCATACCAGCCGACGCTTCTCTACCCGGCGTTCCCGGCCATCACCGCGGACCTGCTCGCGCACCCGGACTTCGATGCCGGGCGCCTCGGCTGCGTGCGGCTGATCAACAACGTGGCCCCGCCGGAGACGCTGCGCGCCAACATGCGCGCGCTGCCCGGGGCGCTTCACATCAGCGCCTATGGCATGACCGAGGCCTCGGGCATCTGCTGCCACGGCGCCGCGGACGAGGACGACGAGACCCGGGCCACGACCTGTGGCCGGCCCTACCCGGGTGTACAGCTGCGGGTGGTGGACCCGGACTCGGGCGCGGTGCTGCCGGCGGAAGAGCGCGGCGAGATCCAGGTGCGCGGCTTTTCCCTGCTCGAGGGCTATTACCGCGACCCGGCGCGCACCGCCGAGGCCTTCACCGACGACGGCTGGTTCCGTACCGGTGACCTGTGCAGTCTCACGGCGCAGGGCCAGGTCGCCTACCACGGCCGCCTCAAGGACCTGCTCAAGATCGGCGGCGAGAATGTGTCACCGCTGGAGCTGGAGAACTGGCTGGGCACCCACCCGGCCGTCCACCTCGCGCAGGTGGTCGCTGCCCCCGATGACCGGCTGGGGGAAGTTGCGGCGGCCTTCGTGCAGCTGCGCGAGGGCGCGAGCCTGAGCGCCGAGGAGCTGGTCGACTACTGCCGCGGCCAGATTGCCTCCTTCAAGATCCCCCGGCACGTCCGCTTCGTCTCCGAGTGGCCCATGTCCGCCACGAAGATCCAGAAGCATGTGCTCGCCGAGCAGCTGCGGGCGGAGCTGGCCGCCAGCCAGGCATAAAAAAACCGCGGCCCGGGGGCCGCGGTTCCCGACTGCGCAGATGGCGCCCTAGAAGGACTTGCGCAGGGTCACGCCGAGCATGCGCGGCGTGTTGGTGCGGAAGCCAAGCCGGGCGCGGCCGCCGCGCTCGCGGTCGAAGGACAGGTCCGCGTTCTCGTCGAAGGCGTTGTTCAGGAACACCACCGCCTCCAGCGTGTCCCAGACCCAGCCGGCGCTGAAGTTGACGATCTCGTAGGCGTCGAGCTCCAGGTCGAGGCTGGTCACTTCCGTCCCCGTGGCGCCGCCGAAGGGCAGGCCGGAGACGAAGTCACCGGCGCCGGGCACCTGGTCCGAGGGCTGCGTGTAGCGCTCGCCGACGTGCTGCACCAGCGCGTTCAGGTAGAACTCATCGGAGCCGAACAGGCCGCCGGGGAAGGTATAGGTTGCCGAGGCCGAGAGCTGCAGCTCCGGGACCGACGGCAGCCGGTTGCCCTCCTCGACGCCGCCGAGGATGTTGCCGGCACTGTCGGTCACCGTGGAGTCGAACTCTGCCTCGATGAAGCTACCGTTGAAGGTGACCAGGAAGTTCTCCGTCAGGTAGCTCGAGAGCTCCCACTCGGCGCCCATGGTGTGCGCTTCCGGCACGTTGAAGGAGATCCGCGAGGAACAGGAGCCGGCGTCCAGGGTCACCTGCAGGTCCTCGATGTCCGTGTAGAACACCGCGGCGTTGAACTGCAGGCTGCCGACCATGGACTTGAAGCCCAGCTCGTAGTTCCACAGGGTCTCGTCATCGTAGGCCTGGAAAGAGCCGAAGGTGTTGAGGTCGCCCGGGTCGCAGAGCGGCACGTTCAGCGGGTCGTTGACGCCGCCGAGGCGGAAGCCCTGGGAAGCCTGAGCGTTCACGGTGACCGCGTCGTTCAGGTCGTAGCTCGCCATGAAGCGCGGGTTGATGCCGTCGGAGGCCGTGTCGTCGGTCTGGTCCGCAAGGCTCGAGAACAGGCCGCCCTGGAGGATGTCGCGCTCTTCCTCGAAGTCGTACCAGCGGGCGCCGGCGGTCAGCTTGAGGCGCTCGGTGACCTGGTAGTCGACCTCACCGAACAGGGCGATCTGCTCGATGTCGTAGGGCAGGTCCGAGTTGAACGGTGAATCCGGCGGGAAGCCGTTGCGCAGCGACTCGGCGGTGCCCGCGCCCAGCACGAGGTCCGTGACCTGGTCGTAGCCCGGCGTCGGCAGGCGTTGGGCGTAGAAGCGCTTGATGTCCGAGTAGAACACGCCGCCGACCCAGTTCAGCGGGCCATCGTAGTTCGAAGCGATGCGGAACTCGTGGGTGATCTGCTCGAGGTCCGTCGTGTCGCGCAGGTTCGAGGGAATCAGCGCCGCGCTCTCGCCGAAGCCCAGGTCGATGGAGACCGAGCCGGTCAGGGCGCTGGCGTCCCGGCTGACCAGGATGTCGCGCTCCGTGTAGCTGCCGGCGTAGGTCAGCGACAGGTTGTCGAGGTTCCACTCGACCACCAGGTCTGCGATGAGGGTCTCGTCCTCGAACTCTTCCTCGAGCAGCAGGTACTGCTCGCGCTCGCCGAGCTGGATGGCCGGCCGCGTCGTCGTGTAAGGGTTGGCGAACAGGTTGAAGGCTTCCTGGCGGTTGAAGCCATCGGCGGTGATCTCCTGGTAGACGACCCGCGGGGTAATGCGCAGGTTGTCCGTGGGCTGCCACGCGAGGGCAATGCGACCGCCGTAGCGGCCGCCGCTGTTGACGTCTTCCTGCTTCGGCAGACCCTCGCGCAGGGCGTCGATAAAGCCGGCGTACTCGGTGCCGTAGGCGACGGCGCGGATGGCCACGGTATCGGAGATCGGCAGGTTGATGGCGCCCTTCAGGTGGCCGCCCTCCTCACCGTCGGTCAGCGTATTCATGTTGGCTTCGATCTTGCCGTAGGTGCCGCCCTCGATGTCGGGTTGGTTGGTGATGAAACGCACGGTGCCGCCCACGGAGCCGGAGCCGAACAGCGTGCCCTGCGGGCCGCGCAGGGTCTCGACGCGGTTCAGGTCGAACAGATCGAGGTCCGGGGTGAACAGGGACAGGGAGATCACCGTCTCGTCGAGGTAGACGCCCACCTGCTCCTTCACGCCGGGCTGGTCGCGGACGATCTGGCCGGCGGAGACGCCGCGGATGGCGACCTGGCTCTGGCCCGGGCCGAGGTTCTGGATGGTAAGGCCGGCGACGTTACGCGACAGGTCCTCGAGCGTGAACACGTTGTTGCGCTCGATGGCCGCCTCGGACTGGGCGTTGATGGAGAACGGCAGGTCCTGCACCGTCGATTCGCGCTTGGTTGCGGTGACCAGGACTTCCTCGAGGACCTGGGCGGTGGCGAACTGCGGCAGCGTTGCGGCGACGGCGGCGGCCATCGCCGTGTATTTCAGGTTTTTCATTGCGGGCTCCTCACTCTGGAGATGGTTCTAGTTGTTGTCTCCAAGTGTAGCGAGAGGCGCCCGCGGTGGGAGGTCAAAAGCCTGTAACTATTTAACAGCTTTCCATCGTAAGCGACTGACTTTGAATGAAATTCAGTCTTAGTCCAGCAAGTCCGGCTGCTCGGCCACGATGACGTCGTACAGCGGCTGGAAGCTGAACCAGCCGGCCAGCGCACTGCCCACGGTTTCCCGCGTCTTCACGGCGTACTCGTGGGGGATCGGCTTCGGTGTACCGGCGGCCTCGGCGAGCAGCTGCGCCTGGCAGCTGCGCTCCATGGTGATGTACCACCAGGCGGCCTCGTCGACAGAGGCGCCGACGGTGAGCAGGCCGTGGTTCTGCAGGATCAGCGCCTTGTGGTGATTCACCAGCTCGGCGATCCGGTCGCCCTCCCCGCTGTCGAGCACCACGCCGGTGAAGCTCTCGAGGACCGCATGGTCTTCGTAGAAGGCGCAGGCGTCCTGCGTCAGCGGCTCGAGCTTGCGGCCCAGGGAGGCAAACGCCTTGCCGTAGAGCGAGTGCGAGTGGGCCGCGGCGGTGATGTGCGGGTTGGCCATGTGGATGCGCGAGTGAATCGTGAACGCCGCCCCGTTGAGCAGCCCGTCCCCTTCCACGACGTTGCCCTCGTGGTCCACGCGCAGAAGGTCGGAAACACACATCTGCTTGAAGGAGCGGCCCATGGGGTTCACCCAGAACTGGTCCAGGTGCTCCGGGTCACGCACCGTGATGTGGCCGGCGACACCCTCGTCAAAGCCGAACTTGCCGAAGAGGCGGAGCGCGGCGGCGAGGCGCTGCTTGCGCACCAGGCGCTCCGTGGCCGGATCGCGGTCCGCACCGGGAACCATCGCTTCCGGGTTGTCGCTGTTCATGACGATGTTGTTGGCGGCTTCGGCCATGGGGTCACCTTTTCGCTGTCGTTGTCTCGAAAACGAAGTCTAGTCGACCGCGGGCTCTCTCGACAGCAGCGGGAACGCGGGCAGCTCCCGGTCTCCCTCCTGCGCCTCCGGCACGTGCAGCGCGAGGGCGGGCCCGACCTCCGGCAGAACCCCCTCCGGGCGCAGCGGATCCCCGCACTCGCTGCAGGTGAGCATCGGCCTCGTCTGCTTGCCGCAGGCGTTGTGCACGTAGACCACCGGTGCGCCCTCGCCCCGGTCCATCCAGTCATCGCCCCAGTTGCCGAGGGTCATCAGCACCGGGTAGAGCGCGAGCCCCTTGCGCGTCAGCCGGTACTCGTAGCGCGGCGGCCGCTCGCTGTAGCGGACCCGGCGCAGCACGCCGTGGTCCACGAGCTTGCCCAGGCGCTCCGAGAGCCGGTGGCGGGTGATGCCGAGGCTGGCCTGGAACTGATCGAAGCGGCGCGTGCCGAAAAAGGCATCGCGCAGGATCAGCAGCGTCCAGCGTTCCCCCACCACGGACAGCGCCCGCGCAACGGAGCAGACCTGGCGGTCGATTTCATCCCAGCGCATGTCGATTCCTCCCTGGAACCGCCAGTATAAGTGCGTGCGCGAGGGCGTGGAACCGGCCGCGGATGCTATGATCGGGCCCCTCGCAAATTCTTTGAAACCTTTTGGCAACCCGGGAGCAAACCATGACGGCAGGTGTGGGCGGCAGCGACGCGGCAACGGAACTCGAGGCGCTGCGGGCCGGCGGCGACCGCACCGCCGGCGCCGAGCCCATCGCTGAGGCCGAGTACCGCTCCCGGCTCGAAAAGGCCGCCGCGCTGCTCCGCGAACAGGGCCTCGCGGGCCTCTACCTCAACGCGGGCAGCAGCCTGCGCTACTTCACCGGCACGCTGTGGTCACCGAGCGAACGGCTCGTCGGCGCCCTGCTCACGGCGGGCGGCGAGCTCCATTACCTCGCCCCCGCATTCGAGCGCGGCACCCTGGCGGGCTACCTGGTGCTGGAGGGGGAGATCCACGGCTGGGAGGAGCACGAGTGTCCCTACCAGTTGCTGGCCACGGTGCTCACGGACAGCGGCGTGCGCGAGGGCCGGCTCGCCATGGACCCGGCAGCGCCTTACTTTCTCGTCGACGGCGTGCGCGGCGCACTGCCCCCGTCCCTCGAGGTTACTAACGGTGCACCGGTGGTGGCCGGCTGCCGCGAGCGCAAGAGCGCCGCTGAACTCGCGCTCATGCAGCGCGCCAAGGACATCACCCTGGAGGTGCACCGGCACACCGCCCGCATGCTGGTGCCGGGTATCTCGACGGCGGAGGTCGAGGCCTTCATTCACGCGGCCCACCGGGCCGCGGGCACCGGCGGCTCTACCTTCTGCATCGTGCTCTTCGGGCCCGACAGCGCCTTTCCGCACGGCGTCGCCCGGCCCAAGGTGCTCGAGGAAGGCGACATGGTGCTTATCGACACCGGCTGCGAGGTGCACGGCTACCTCTCGGATATCACCCGCAGCTACGTCTTCGGCGAGCCCTCGCCGCGGCAACGGGAAATCTGGAACCTCGAGCAGGCGGCGCAGCAGGCGGCCTTCGACGCGGCCCGCCCCGGTGCACCCTGCGGCGCCGTGGACGCCGCCGCGCGGGCGGTCATCGAGGAATCCGGCCTGGGCCCGGGCTACCGGCTGCCGGGCCTGCCGCACCGGACGGGGCACGGCATCGGCCTCGACATCCACGAGTCACCCTACCTCGTCCCGGGCAACGAAACGCCGCTCGCCCCCGGCATGTGCTTCAGCAACGAGCCGATGATCTGCGTGCCGGGGGAATTCGGGGTGCGGCTGGAGGATCACTTCCACGTGACGGCAACGGGGGCGCAGTGGTTCACCGCCCCGTCACCGTCCATCGACGCGCCCTTCGGCGACTGATACGACCTCAGTCGCCCTTGGAGGTCATCGCGTCCTTCATCTTGTCCATGTCCACGGACTCTTTTGCCTTGTCGACATCGACGGCCTCGGCGGCTTTCTCGTAATCCACGCCGTCGGTGCTCACGGCGTCCTTCATCTTGTCCGTATCGACGGACTCCATGGCCTTCTTCTCGTCGACCGCGTCCATCATTTTCTTCATGTCCTGGGCAGCGGCCGGCAGGGCGACGAGGGCGGTGGCGAGGACGGCGAGGGTCAGCTTGGCAACGTTCATAGTCTGTAGTCTCCGGAGTGCGCGGGCAACGGCGCCCGCCGACTCAGTATTGCAGAAAGCGGCCCCGCCGGCAGCCGGCGCTGGCAATTTCTGGATAGACGGGCATCCGGGGCGGTGCTTTAATCCGCGCTCAGGAAAAATCGGCGGCGTCCGAAGGGGAAGGGAATAGCCATGCAGAACCCGTTTGTAGCGCCTGCCACGGGGCTCCTCTTTCTTGCGTCCGCCGCTGCCGCCGCTGCAGACGGTCCCTATCCGCGCAGCACCCACGAGTTCACCATCGGGGCGACCCGGCAGTCCGCGGAGTCCCGGGCGCTCGCCAGCGTGCCGCAGCTGCCGCCTGTGGAAATCCAGCTCAAGGACCTGAACGTGGACGGCGACCACGATTCCTGGTTCGCCGAGTACAGCTGGCGCTTCCGCGAGCGCTGGCAGCTGAACGCCTTCGCCTACCAGTACCAGGACTCGGGCCGCGTGATCGCCACCAGCGACTTCAACTACGACGGCGTGGAATTCACGGCCGGCGCGCTGGTGGACAGCACGCTGGAGATCGACACCTACGCCCTCGACGTGCTCTACGCCGTCCACGCGTCGCCGCGGTCGGAACTGCTGGTCGGCGGCGGTGTCCACACGCTGAAGCTCGGCGCGACCTTCCAGGGCCTGCTCACCGCCGGAAACCAGACGACGACTTTCGCCACCGCCTCCGATGAGCTGCTGGCGCCCGTACCTAACCTCCGCGCCCGCGGCAGCTACGCCTTCAACGATCGCTTCGGCGCGGATGTCACGGTGGGCTGGCTGAGCGCGAACGTGGATGACTACGACGGCAGCTTCGCCTATGTGCACGCCCGCCTGCGCTGCCGCCTCGGCGCAGGCAGCAGCGTTTCGCTCGGCTACCAGGCCACCTCCGTGGATATCAGCCGCAAGCCCGGCGGCGGACGGGAGCAGCGGTACGACGCGGAACTCTACGGCCCTTCGCTGCAGCTGAACTGGGCTTTCTAGACGCGCGGCAACCCGAGCGGATGGCGAACTAGGCCGGGGTCGACTCCCGGGCCTCCCTTCGCTCCCGCTTCACCGCGTACATGCGGCCATCGGCGGCATCGAGCAGCGCGGCGGCATCCTTGCCGTCGGCGGGATAGACGGCCCAGCCGATACTCGCGCCCACGGCGAGCTGCCAGCCCTGCCCGCGGTAGGGTTCGACCATCACCCCCTCCAGGCGCCCGGCCAGGCGCTGCGCCACCGTGCCGTCGGCGCGGTCCAGCAACACCGCGAACTCGTCGCCGCCGATACGCCCCACCACGTCGCCGGGACGCAGCACCGCCTGCACCCGTCGCGCCGTCTCCCTGAGGACCTCGTCGCCCGCCGCGTGGCCGTGGCGGTCGTTCACCGCCTTGAAGGCGTCGAGGTCGAGGAACAGCAGCCCCAGCGGCCAATCGCCCTGCCGCCCGTCCAGTCGCTCGTGTACCAGCTCGAGGAAAGCGCGGCGGTTAAGCACCTGGGTCAGCCCGTCGCGGCTGGCCAGGGACTCGAGGTTGTCGCGCTCGCGCCACTCGGCGGTCACGTCCCGCAGCAGCACGGCGGAGCCCGCGGGACCGTCACCCGGTCCGCGCAGCGGCACCCGGTGCACGCTCAGCACCAGGCCTTCAACGCGCACGTCCCGGGGCTTGCCGCCGGCCTCGAGTTCCGCCACCGGCAGGAAGGGAAAGGCCGCCGCAAGGCCCTGCTCGAGCGGCCGTGCCAGGGCGGAGAGGGCCTCCGCCGCCGGGTTGATGTCGATGATGCGGTCCTCGCGGTCGAGCATCACCACCCCCTCCCCCGCGGCCATGAAGATCTCCCGGTAGGACAGCGGTGAGGACCCGAGGAGGCCGCGGAACAGGGACCAGCCGATGCCGGCGGTGAACACCGGGAGCAGCAGTGGTGACGGCTCGAGGCCGTAAACGGTAAAGCCGCCCTGCGTATAGGCCACGTTGAAGAACATCACGCACACCGCGCTGGCGACCACGCCGATGATCTGGGCGCGGTAGGCCGCCAGGTCGCTGAAGAAACGGCTGACCAGGAGCACCAGCCCCAGGCCGAAGAGCAGGTAGCTGTAGGGCACGTGCACCCAGGTGAACCACCAGCCGTGCTCGATACCGAGGTTGGGCACCGGGCCGCTCTCCAGCCAGACATCTGCCCAGAGCCAGCCGTGCAACGGGTTCGTGGCCGTCAGCGCGATTGTCGCCAGCGGCAGCGCCAGCAGGGCAGCGAGCTGCGGGCGCCCGAGCCAGCGGTCGTAGCCCGTGTAGCGCGCGGCGAAGACCAGCCAGGCCACCGGGCAGGTCGCGCAGCCGAGGTAGAGGGCGCGGCCGAACAGCTGTTTCAGTTCGAAACCCGGTGCGAGGTGCTCGAGGGCGGCAAAGCCGCTCCAGGTCCCGACCAGCAATGCGAAGACGCCGAAGGCGCGCCGGCCGGGGACCCGCGGCCCGCTGAAGGCGAAGGCAGCGGCGAACAGCATGGCCAGCGTTCCCACGGTGGGCAGCAGGACGATGAGAAGCTGCAGCGGCGTCATGGGCACAGGGCTCCGCGAGGTCCCGCCCAGTGTAACCCAAAAAAAAAGGGCGGCACGGGGCCGCCCTTGGTGGACACGGCGCGCCGGGCGGCGCGCGGCGTTCCTCAGCCGAACTGGTTCATGGTGTTGTCCTTACCACCGGCCTTCAGCGCGCCCTCGCCGGAGAAGTACTCCTTGTGGTCGTCGCCGATGTTGGAGCCGGCCATGTCCTGGTGCTTGACGCAGGCGATGCCCTGGCGGATCTCCTTGCGCTGCACGCCCTGGACGTAGGCCAGCATGCCCTCCTCGCCGAAGTAGCCCTGGGCGAGGTTGTCCGTGGACAGGGCCGCCGTATGGTAGGTCGGCAGCGTGATCAGGTGGTGGAAGATGCCCGCCTCGCGCGAGGCATCGGCCTGGAAGTTCTTCACCCACTCGTCGGCCTGTGCGGCCAGCTCGGAGTCGTCGTACTCGGCGCTCATCAGCTTGTCGCGGTCGTAGGCAGTCACGTCGCGGCCTTCTTCCTGCCAGGCATCGAATACCTGCTGGCGGAAGTTCAGCGTCCAGTTGAAGGACGGCGAGTTGTTGTAGACGAGCTTGGCGTCGGGCACGTGCTGGCGGATCTTGGCGACCATGCCGCCGATCTGGCCGACGTGCGGCTTCTCGGTCTCGATCCAGAGCAGGTCCGCGCCGTTCTGCAGGCTGGTCACGCAGTCGAGCACGACCCGCGCTTCGCCGGTGCCGGGCTTGAAGCGGTACAGGCCGTTGGGCAGGCGCACCGGGCGCACCAGCCTGCCGTCCTGCTTGATCACCACGTCGCCCTCGTTCACGTCCTCGGCGCTGCTCACCTCCTCGGTCTCGAGGAAGGCGTTGTACTGCGAGGCGAGGTCGCCGGGCTCGCGGGATACCGGGATCTTCTGCGTCAAGCCGGCGCCCAGGGAGTCGGTACGGGCGACGATCACGCCGTCATCGACACCGAGTTCGAGGAAGGCGTAGCGCACGGCGTTGATCTTGGCGAGGAAGTCCTCGTGCGGGACCGTGACCTTGCCGTCCTGGTGGCCGCACTGCTTGGCGTCGGAGACCTGGTTCTCGATCTGGATGGCGCAGGCGCCGGCCTCGATCATCTTCTTGGCCAGCAGGTAGGTCGCCTCCTCGTTGCCGAAGCCGGCGTCGATGTCGGCGATGATCGGCACCACGTGCGTCTCGAAGTTGTTGATGGCGTCGAGGGCACGCTGCTCGGCGACCTGGTCACCGGCGTTGCGCGCGTCGTCGAGGGCGCGGAAGAGGTGGTTCAGTTCGCGAGCGTCCGCCTGCTTGAGGAAGGTGTACAGCTCCTCGATGAGGGCGGGCACGGAGGTCTTCTCGTGCATGGACTGGTCCGGCAGCGGGCCGAACTCGCTGCGCAGGGCGGCGATCATCCAGCCGGAGAGGTAGAGATAACGCTTGCTCGTGCTGCCGTGGTGCTTCTTGATGGCGATCAGCTTCTGCTGGCCGATGAAGCCGTGCCAGCAGCCCAGGGACTGCGTGTACTGGCTGGTATCGGCATCGTACTCGGCCATGTCGCGGCGCATGATGCCCGCGGTGTAGCGCGCGATGTCCAGCCCCGTACGGAAGCGGTTCTGCAGCGCCATGCGGGCCGCGAACTCCGGGTTGATGTTGCGCCAGGTGCCCCCCTGCTCCTTGCAGAGAGCGGCAAAGTCAGCTGTCTTTTCCTGGTAAGTCGCCATGGGAAACCTCGACTGGTTGTGATGGAAGATCGGTGGCCGGTCCGCCAGCTCGATGAGCGCAGTCTAGGGACTGGACCCCCATAAATGAAATAGATGTTTTTGATTTTTGCTATTCATTAGGCAAATGGACGCCCCGGCGCCTTGTGGTCCGGCGTCGAGCCGCTAGACTGCTCGAAAGTCAATCAACTCCCTGCTCGCCAACGAATAAGGACAAGCTCATGGCGTACTTCATCACCGGCGGTACCGGTTTCATCGGCACGCACCTCATACGGCGGCTCCTGCGCCGCGAGGGCACGCTTTACATACTGACCCGGGAGGGCTCCCGCGCCCGCTTCGACGCGCTGCGCGAGGCCGCCGGGGACCAGGCCGACCGGCTGGTGCCGGTCACCGGCGACCTGCGCGAGCCCATGCTCGGCCTGGACAAGGACCTGGTCGCCCAGCTCCGCGGGCGCATCGACCATTTCTTCCATCTCGCGGCGATCTACGACCTCTCCGCCGACGCCGCCTCGCAGGTGGCGACCAACATCGAGGGCACCCGCAACGCGGTACAGTTGGCAAGCGCGCTGGAGGCCGGCTGCTTCGAGCACGTGAGCTCCATCGCCGCCGGCGGCCTCTACCGCGGCACCTTCCGCGAGGACATGTTCGAAGAGGCCGAGGCGATCGAGCACCCCTACTTCGCCACCAAGCACGATTCCGAGGGTATCGTGCGCCTGGATTGCGACATCCCCTGGCGCATCTACCGGCCCGGCATGGTCGTTGGCGACTCGACGACCGGCGAGATCGACAAGATCGACGGCATCTACTACGTCTTCAAGCTGCTGCAGAAGCTGCGCCAGGCGCTGCCGCCCTGGGTCCCGCTGGTGGGCCTCGAGGGCGGTAAGTTCAACATCGTCCCCGTTGACTACGTGGCCGACGCCATGGACCACATCGCCCACCGCGAGGGGCTCGACGAGCGCTGCTTCCATCTCACGGATCCGGAGCACTATTCCCTGGGCGAACTGATGAACATCTTCGCCAAGGCCGGGCATGCGCCGAGCTTCAGCATGCGCCTGGACAGCCGCATGTTCGCCTTCGTGCCGCGCACCGTGCGCGACACGCTCAGCAACCTGCCCCCGGTCAAGCGGGTGACGCGCACCATCCTCGACGACCTGGGCCTGCCCGAGTCGATCACGCTGTTCCTCAATTACCCTACGCGCTACGACAACCGCGACGCGGAGCGCGCGCTCAAGGGCAGCGGCATCAGCGTGCCGTCCCTGCGCGACTACGCGCCGCGGATCTGGGACTACTGGGAGCGCAACCTGGACCCGGACCTGTTCGTGGATCACTCGCTGGAGGGCAACGTCAGCGGCCGCAACGTGCTCATCACCGGCGCCTCCTCGGGCATCGGCAAGGCCACGGCGCTGCGCCTCGCGGACGCCGGCGCGCACGTGATCCTGGTCGCCCGCACCCTGGAAAAGCTCGAGGAAACCGCTGCGGAAATCGAGCTGGCCGGCGGACGGGCCTCGATGCACACGGCCGACGTGTCGGTCATGGAGGACGTGGACCGGCTGGTGCAGGAAGTGCTCGAGGCACACGGTGCGATCGACGTGCTCATCAACAACGCAGGGCGCTCGATCCGCCGCTCCCTGGAGCTGTCCTTCGACCGCTTCCACGACTTCGAGCGCACGATGCAGCTCAACTACTTCGGCGCGATCCGGCTGATCATGGGGCTGGCGCCGTCCATGCTCGAGCGCCGCAGCGGCCAGGTGATCAACATCTCCTCGATCAGCGCCCTGATGCCGGCGCCGCGCTTCTCCGCTTACGTCGCCTCCAAGAGCGCCCTCGACGCCTGGACCCGGGCGGCCGCGGTCGAGTTCTCGGACCGCAACGTGCGCTTCACGACGATCAACATGCCGCTGGTGCGCACGCCGATGATCGCCGCCACGGAGGTCTATAACTCCATGCCCATCATCTCGCCCGAGGAGGCGGCGGACATGGTCGCCGAGGCGGTAATCAAGAAGCCGAAACGCATCGCGACGCGCCTCGGCATCTCCCTGCAGGTGATGAACGCCCTCATGCCGCACGTGACCGAGGTGCTCATGAACACGGTGTTCCGCATGTTCGGCGACTCCGCCGCGGCCCGGGGCGAGAAGAAACCCGAGGAGGTGCGGGTTTCCAACGAGCAGGTCGCCCTCGCCGCCCTCATGAAAGGCGTGCACTTCTAGCAGTGCACGCCCCGGCGGGGTGGGCGTCCTCTCGGGACGCTAGATCTCCCAGCGGTGCCGGCGCAGCCAGACGGCACCGGTGAGCAGCAGGCCGGCGGCGACCAGGCCGCCGCCCATGCTGGGCAGGTCGACGGCGCGCCAGTTCGGCCCGAACAGGTAGAGCCCCGCCGAACCCGGGTCGGCCTCGACATCGGCCACCAGCTTGGGCAGGTGGTCCACCACGGCGCCGATGACATAGGTGCTGCCGAAGAGCAGCGCCTCGGCGATGGCAAGGGCGACCACCGGCGTCACGGCGAGCAGGAACGGCGAGCGCCGCGCCGCCGCCGAGGCCAGCATGAGCCAGGCCCAGATCGGCGCCAGCCACAGGGCTGTGAGCACCCAACCGCCGAACTGGTTCAGGGCCAGACGGCCGAGGGCGAGGCCCTCGAAGAGCTTCTCCGTGGGCAGATCCAGGCGCCAGGCGAGCACCGCGGCCAGCGCAAGAGTCAGCACCTGCAGCACGAAGCTGACGATGAAGACGACGCCCGGCGCGACCACGACCACCACCGCGAACTTCGACAGCACAGTCTGCCACTCGGAGACCGGCATCGACCGCCAGAACAGGATGCTGCGGTCCTTGCGGTCGTCGAACAGGGTGCCCAGCAGGTAGTTAGCCGTGGTGAAGAACAGCACCAGAACCAGGATGTAATGTACGACGTTCAGCAACGGGCTCAGGCCGCCAAGGTCCTCCGAAACGGGGGCCGCCGCCGCTTCCGCATCCGCCGCGCGGGGCGGACTGAAGGTCCAGTCCCGGGAGAAGTTCCAGGCTTCCGGGGGCGGCGGCGCCTCGGGCTCGCTCACCGGCAGATCCAGCGGCGGCCCGAGTCGCTCGTCCAGCTCGCCGCGCCGGTACACGGTGACTTCATCCTCGCCCACGCTGATGGAAATGTTCAGGGAGCCGTCACTGCGCTCGTGCTCCAGCACCTGCATGAAGGCCTCGCCGAACACGCTGATCCGGTCGGCGAAGAACACGCTGGCGCTGAGCAGCAACACCAGGCCTGCGGCGATGGTGACCGGTGTCCACAGCAGCGACGCGCGGTACTCGCGCATTTCCCGCTGCAGCAGCGTGAACAGGGTGTTGGGGGGAGTTCTCGCGGTCACCGGCTCAGCCTCCTACCTTCGCCATGAACAGGTCCGCCACAGCGGGGGTGCGGCACTCGCCGAGAGGCGCGATCAGGCTGCGGTCCACGTCTTCGTAGATGAAGGCCTTCCCGCCCAGGATGCTGCGCTTGCCGACGTGGGGGATGGCCTCGGCCCGCGCCACCGCGTCGCCCACGGCGTGCAGTTCCACGAAACGTTCCTCCAGGCGCGCGGTGGCTTCCGTGAGCACCAGGCGGCCGTGGTTGATGAACACCACGTGGGTGAGGATATGCTCCACCTCCTCCACCTGGTGTGTCGAGATGATGATGGTGCGCTCCTCGTCGAAGTAGTCGTTGAGCAGCTGCTCGTAGAAACGGCGACGGTAGAGAATGTCCAGCCCCAGCGTCGGTTCGTCGAGCACCAGCAGGCGGGCGTCGATGGCCATGACGAGGGCGAGGTGCAGCTGCACCGTCATGCCCTTGGACAGGTCGCGGACGCGGCGGCGGGGGGTCACCTCCGTGGTGGCCAGGAAGCGCTCCGCCTGGTCGCGGTCGAAGTTCGGGTGCACCCCATTCACGTAGTCGAGGAGTTCCTCCACGCGCATCCAGCGCGGCAGCACCGCGGTGTCGGCGATGAAGCTCACGTTCTGCATGAGCCGGGCGTGCTCCGCGAGCGGGTCGCGGCCGAGGACCCGCAGTTCCCCGTCGCAGGCCGTCAGGCCGAGCAGGGCCCGCAGCAGCGTGGTCTTGCCGGCACCGTTCGGTCCGATGAGCCCGACGACGCTGCCGCTGTCCAGGGCGAGGTCGACGCCGTCGAGGGCGCGAATGTCGCCGAAGGTCCGGTGGACGCCCCTTGCTTCAATGATGTGTGACATGCTGCTCCCCGCCCGCGTCCTGCAGGCGCTCCACGATGGTGTTGATGGCCACGCCCAGGGTGCGCGCCCGGGCCGCGAGGGCGGGCACCTCCTCGTCCAGGAAACGGCGCTTCTCCTCGCTGGACAGTGCCGCCTGGGCCCCGGACCGGACGAACATCCCCAGCCCGCGGCGCTTCTCCAGCAGGCCCATGTCGACCAGCTCCTGGTAGGCCTTGCTCACGGTGATATGGTTGATCCGGTACTCGGCAGCGACCTGGCGCACGGAGGGAATCGACTCGCCCTCGGGGAAGGACCCGTCCAGCACCCGCTGCATCACCAGGTCGCGCAGCTGGCGGTAGATCGGCTGGGCGTCGTTCCATTCCATGGCGGCAGCCACCCTCAGTCACCGCCGTCGTGCAGGCGGCCGGAGCCGAGGATCGTCGTGCTGATGTCGGGCTTGCCGCGGTAGTGCACGTCCCCGCTGCCCAGCACCGTCACGTCGAGGGATTGCACCTCGCCGATGCGCGCATCACCGGAGCCGACGATGTTCACCTCGGCGTCCACGGCGTCGATGCGCCGGAAATCGATGTCGCCGGAGCCGACGATGGCCAGTTCCACGTCGCCCGCCCTGCCGCGCTCCTGCGCAGTCATGTCGCCGGAGCCCTTGAGCACCACGTCGATGCTGGCGTCCACCACGACCGAGCCGAGGCTCATGTCGCCGGAACCGGCGAGGGAGAGCTTCAGCGTCTCCGCGGAGAGCTCCGCAACCTCGAGATCGCCGGAGCCGTTGAGGTCCAGCCGCAGCGCGTGGCCGCTGGCGTCGATACCGTAGATCCGCAGGTCGCCGGACCCCTCCAGGAGCACCTCGAGATCATCGACAACCAGCGGGCGGACATACACGGTGCCGCTGCCCGCCATGTGAAGGGCTTCGATGGACGGCAGGATAAGCTTGTAGCGCACATCACCCACGTCGGCCCGGCGGCCCTGCTCGCTGTCGCCGAGGACCAGGAGCTTCTCCCGCGCGATGAAGGGGCGCAGCGCCAGCTGCTCCGCCGGGCCGCGCATGAGCAGCTGGGCCGGCTCGCCCTGGCTGATCTCCACGTCCACCGCGCCGCGCACGGTGACCCGGCTCATGGGCAGGTTGTCCACACGCAGCGTTTCCAGGTCACCGGCGTGGGCTACCCGGGCCCAGAGCACGCTCGCCAGGGCGCAGGCGACAAAGAGCGCTGCGCCCGCGAGGAGCCCGCTGTCACCGCCGAAGCGGCGCTTGCGATGGGGGAAAAACATGTCCGCAATCCTTCCTGCGTGGGTGTTATAGCGAACTATAGCACCCCTTTGAGGCGGGAGAATGCCTCCCGCGGTCACTCGTCGCGCCCGGCGCGCGGTTCGTCGCAGGGCGCATCGAGGCCGGCATGCATGTTGGCCGCGATGCGGGTCGCCAGGCGCCGCGCGCGCTCGCTGCAGGGGCCGGCAAAGCCCGCATCCAGGGTCGCCGTGAACAGCGCCAGCCAGCGCTCGAAGTCGGCCGCCGTGAAAGGACGGCGCAGGTGCACGGCGCGGTGGATGTTCATGGTATGGCGGCGATAAGCGGCCTCGCCGAGGAGCATCTTGCGCCAGTAGGCGCGGATCCGCGGCAGGTGCGTGGGCAGGTCGATGCCGGCGGCATCGATGAAGATGGGCCTGAGCGCCGGATCGGCGAGGAGCCGCTCGTAGAAGCGGTCGACGAAGACGGCGATCTGCTCCGGGCTGTCGAGGTCCGGCCGGGCCATGGTTCAGCGGTCTTTCTTGCGCTGCCGGCGCTTCTTGTCCTTCTTGACGTGGGCCATGAGCCGGCGCTTGCGATCCACCTGGCGCTTCGACAGCGTGTTGCGGCGGCCGGCGTAGGGGTTTTCGCCGGAGCGCAGCTCCACGCGCACGGGCGTACCGCTCAGGGACAGGGCACGGGCGAAGGTCTTCTCGAGGTAGCGCCGGTAGCTGGCGGGAATGTTGTCCGTCGCGTTGCCGTGAATGACGATGACCGGCGGATTGCGCCCACCGGCATGGGCGTAGCGCAGCTTGCTGCGCCGGCCCGCGACCACGGGCGGCGGATGGTCCGCGAGCGCGTCCTGCAGGATACGCGTGAGCTGGTTCGTCGACAGCGGCCGGGTGGCCGCCTCGTAGGCGGCGTCGATCGAATCGAACAGCAGCCCGACGCCGGAGCCGTGCAGCGCCGAGATGAAGTGGGTCTCGGCGTAGTCGACAAAGCGCAGCCGGCGCTCGAGCTCACTCTTCATCCGCTCGCGCTGCTCGGGCTCGAGCCCGTCCCACTTGTTCACGGCGAGCACCAGGGCGCGCCCGGCCTCGATGCAGTGGCCCAGCAGGTGCAGGTCCTGGTCGACGAGCCCTTCGCTGCCGTCCATGAGCAGCACCACGACGTTGGCGGCGTCGATCGCCTGCAGCGTCTTGACGATGGAGAACTTCTCCACGGCCTCGCGCACGTTCTTGCGCCGGCGGACGCCCGCGGTATCGATCAGCGTGTAGGGCGCGCCGTCGCGCTCGAAGTCGATGAAGACGCTGTCCCGGGTGGTGCCCGGCTGGTCGTACACGACCACCCGCTCCTCGCCGAGGAGCCGGTTGACGAGCGTGCTCTTGCCGACGTTCGGTCGCCCCACGACCGCCACCCGCACGCGGTCCTCCTCGCTGTCGGCCGGCGCTTCCGAGGGCGGGAAATCGGCAAGGACGGCCTCGATGAGCGCTCGCACGCCGCGCCCGTGGCTGGCGGCGATGCGGTAGAAGTGCTCGAGGCCGAGGCGGTAGAAGTCACTCGCGGCCAGCTCCGGGTCGAGGCCGTCGACCTTGTTCACCACCAGGTCGAAGGGCTTGCCGCGCCGGCGCAGTTCCCGCACCAGCTGCTCGTCGCCGGCGGCGAGGCCCGCCCGGGCGTCGACCAGCAGCAGCACCCGGTCCGCCTCCTCGATCGCAGCCAGGGACTGGCTGGCCATGGCGGCATCGATGCCGGCCTCGTCGCCGCTGATACCGCCGGTGTCGATAACGATGAAGCGGTGGTCGCCGCTGCGGCCCTCGCCGTACTTGCGGTCCCGGGTCAGCCCCGGCAGGTCCGCGACCAGCGCGTCACGGCTGCGCGTAAGCTGGTTGAAGAGGGTCGACTTGCCCACGTTGGGGCGGCCGACCAGGGCGATGACCGGGAGCATGAGGCATCAGTCCCTGGGAGTGATCTCGTAGGCCACGAGCTTGCCGCTGTTGCCGTACACGTAGAGTACGTTGCCGTCCGCGAGCATGTCGGCGCGCGCGCCGTCACCATCGACGCGGGTGCGGCCGACGAACTCGCCATCGACCTGGGAGAGGATGTGCAGGTAGCCCTGGTAATCGGTCACGGCGAGGTAGGAGCTGACCGGCGTCGGCCGCGACAGCTCGCGGAAGCCGAGCGCGGGCTGCTCCCAGCGCACGCCCTGGCCGTTGCGCAGGTAGGCGGTGATGGTACCGTCGTCATCCGCCACGTAGACGTTGCCGAAACCCTGGGACACACCGGAGAAAGAGGACAGGTTGCGCTGCCAGAGCTTGCGGCCGCTGCGGATATCCAGCGCCGTCACACGCCCCTGGTAGCTGGCGGCATAGAGCTCGGTGCCCTGGATCGCCATGGTGCCGTCCACGTCGACGATGCGCTCGATCTCGGAACGGCCCTGGGCGATGGCCACGCGGGCCTCCCAGGTCACCGCCCCGGTGAGGGCGTCGAAGGCCAGTACCCGGCCGTTGGCGAAGCCGGCGTAGACCGTGCCGTCGCGGAGGATCGGCGTGCTGGTGCCGCGGATGGTCAGCACCGGCACGTTGCTGTCGTAGCTCCAGAGCCGCTCCCCGGTGTCGTGGTCCAGGCCGTGGAGCTTGCCGTCATAGGTCTGGGCGACCACCACCTGCCCGTCGCCCTGCGGCGGTGCGAGCACCTCGCCGGTGAGCCGGGCGGACCAGCGCACGCTGCCGTCGCCGGCATCGAGGCGCAGCACCTCGCCGTCGGCACTGCCGAGGTAGAGGTTGCCATCGTAGTAGCCCACGCCGCCGGAGAGGCCGGTCTCGACGTTCTCCTTCCAGCGCGTGCGGCCGCGGTTGCGCTCCACGGCGCGCACCTGCCCGTCCACGGAAGCGGCATAGATCATGTCGCCGGCGAGGACCGGCTGTAGCTTGTAAAGACCCTTGCCCTGCCCGTCCCCGACGGAGACGGACCAGAGCCGGTCGATGTTGACCCGCGTGTCGATGTCGACGAGTTCGGCCGGCTTGCGCGGGTCTTCCTCCTCGCTCCAGTCGAACCAGTCGCCGATGGTGCTGCAGCCCGCCAACAGGGGCAGCAGCGCGAGCAACCAGGCGGCGCGCAGCGTCGCGCTCATCCCTGCGCTCCCGCCGTGGGCGGCCGCGGCGCCAGGTACTCGAGCTTCTCGGTGAGCCCCGGCAGCGGCCGGTCGGGGTCGGCGAGGGTTTCGGCCTCGCGATAGGCGGCGGCGGCTTCGCTGTCGCGGCCGGCGGCGAGGAGCACGTCGCCCCGGGCCATGGCGTAAGCCCCCGCGTAGGGGTTGTCGGCATCGTCGGCCAGCAGGTCGAGCGCGCCCTCGGTGTCGCCGCGGGCGGCCAGCACCCGGCCCAGGCGCAGCCTGGCGACGCGGTGCAGATCCTCCCCGGCAGAGGTCTCAGAGAGCACGGTGCGCAGTGCCGCTTCCGCCGCGCCGAGATCGCCCTGGATCACGTGCAGCCGCGCCAGGTGCAGCTCCGCGAAGCGCGCGTAGGCGGTGCCGTCGTACTCGGTCGCGAGACGGGTGGCGAGCGCCTCCGCCTCGGCGGCACTGCCGCTCTGCTCCGCGGAGCCCAGCGTATCGAGGAACTGCTGAAACAGGATCGAGGCGGACTCGGCCCGGGCCTGCTGCCGGGCCTGCCAGCCCTGCCAGCCGAAGGCGACGGCCACGGCGAGAAAGATCGACACCAGCGTGCTCGTGCCGTTCTCCTTCCACCAGCGCTTGAGTGCCTCGAGCTGTTCTTCTTCCGTCCGGTAACTTTCCACGTCAGTGTCCTTGCGTCATGATTTCGGCCAGCGCGGGGGCTACCGCCGCCAGCGGCAGGCGGCGCTGCTCGCCGCCGCGCAGGGGCTTCAGGACCACCTCGCCCGCGGCGACCTCGTCCTCGCCCCAGACCAGCGCCACCGGGGCGCCGCTCTTGTCGGCCTTCTTCATCTGGCTCTTGAAGCTGCCGCCCCCGGCGTGGCGCAGGATGCGCGCCGCCGGCAGCGCATCGCGCAGCCGCTCGCTCTCGGCGAGGGCGGTCCGCTCCGCGGCCTCGCCCACGGCGACCACGTACACATCGGGCGCGGCGGCGGGCGCGGCCACACCGAGTTCCGCGCGCAGCAGCACCAGGCGCTCGAGGCCCATGGCGAAGCCGACGCCCGGCGTCGCCCTGCCCCCGAGCTGCGCCACCAGGCCGTCGTAGCGGCCACCGGCACAGACCGTGCCCTGGGCGCCCAGGGCGTCGGTGACCCACTCGAAAACGGTCTTGTTGTAGTAGTCGAGGCCCCGCACGAGACGCGGATTGTGCACGAAAGGGATGCCGGCTGCATCCAGCAGCATCCCCAGGCGCTCGAAATCCGCCGCCGACTCGTCATCCAGGTGGTCGGCCAGCGAGGGGGCACCCTCGAGCACTGCCCGGGTACCCGGGTCCTTGCTGTCGAGGATACGCAGCGGGTTGGTCTCCAGGCGCCGCTGGCTGTCGGCGTCAAGCGCCTCGCGGTGCACCGCCAGGTAGGCGACGAGGGCCTCCCGGTAGCGGCCACGGGCTTCCGGGGAGCCGATGGAATTGAGTTCTAGGCGCACCGCACTGTCGATACCGAGCAGCCGCCAGAGCCGCGCGGACAGCGCGATCAGCTCCGCGTCGATATCCGGCCCGGCGAAGCCGAAGGCCTCGGCGCCGACCTGGTGGAACTGGCGCTGGCGCCCCTTCTGCGGCCGCTCGTAGCGGAACATCGGACCGCCATACCAGAGCCGGCAGGGAGTGGCGAGCAGGTTCTGCTGGATCGCCGCGCGCACGCAGCCGGCGGTGCCCTCCGGGCGCAGCGACAGGCTGTCGCCGTGGCGGTCCTCGAAGCTGTACATCTCCTTCTCGACGATGTCCGTGACCTCGCCGATGGAGCGGCTGAACAGGTCCGTCTGCTCCACCAGCGGCAGGCGCAGCTCGCCGTAGCCATAGCTGGCCAGGAGGCGAGCGGCGGTCTCCTCGACCTCCCGCCACTGCAAAGCCTCGTCGGGCAGGATGTCGTTCATCCCGCGGATCGCGCGAATGGGGTTCATGCTGTGTCCTGCGTGGTGCCGGCGGCGCTCACCCGGTGCTCTTGAGGATGACTTCCTCTTCCTGCCGGGCACGCTCCGCCTCGATCTTCGCCGCGCGCTCGCGGATGACCTGCTCGAGGTGGTCGATGAAGTCGGCGTTGCTGACCTTGTGGTCCGGCTCGCCGCCGACGTAGATGAGATTGTTCGGCGTGGCGCCGGTGAGGCCCACGTCCGCTTCCCGGGCCTCGCCGGGGCCGTTGACGATGCAGCCGATCACGGCCACGTCCATCGGCGTGCGCACGTCCTCGAGACGCTGCTCGAGCGAGTTCATGGTGCCGATGACGTCGAAGTTCTGCCGCGAACAGCTCGGGCAGGCGATGAAGTTGATGCCGTTGGTGCGCAGCTTCAGGCTCTTCAGGATCTCGAAGCCGACCTTCACTTCCTCGACCGGGTCCGCCGCCAGGGAAATGCGGATCGTGTCGCCAATGCCCTCGTAGAGCAGCATGCCCAGGCCCACGGCGGACTTCACGGTGCCGCCGCGCAGCCCGCCCGCCTCGGTGATGCCGAGGTGCAGGGGCTGGTCGATCTCCTTCGCCAGCAGGCGGTAGGCGTCCACGGCCATGAAGACTTCCGAGGCCTTCACGCTGACCTTGAAATCCGGGTAGTCGTGCTTGTCGAGGATGTCGACGTGGCGCATGGCCGACTCGACCAGCGCCTCGGCCGTGGGCTCGCCGTACTTGCGCTGCAGGTCCTTGCCGAGCGAGCCGGCATTGACGCCGATACGGATGGGAATGCCGCGGTCGCGGGCACAGGCGATCACCTCGCGCACCTTGTCGTCCCGGCCGATGTTGCCGGGGTTAATGCGCAGGCAGTCGACGCCGTACTCGGCGACCTTGAGGGCGATGCGGTGGTCGAAGTGGATGTCGGCCACCAGGGGCACATCGACCCGGGCGCGGATCTGCTTGAAGGCCTCGGCGGCGTCCATGCTGGGGACGGACACGCGGACGATGTCGGCGCCGGCGTCGGCAATGGCCTGCACCTGCGCAACGGTGGCGGCGACGTCACAGGTTTCCGTATTGGTCATGCTCTGCACGCTGATCGGCGCGTCGCCACCGACGGCCACCTTGCCGACGTGGATCTGCCGGCTCTTGCGACGCTTGATCGGGGAACTGTGGCTCATGACATTGCCTCGACTGCTAGCTGCCTTCAGGGTGCGCCCGGTCAGTTCTGCTGGCGCTGCCAGGCGGCGTATTCCGGCGAGTCCGGGTAGAGGTTGCGCAGCGCCAGGGCGTAGCTGCCCTCGGCGTCGCGGTCACCCGTGGCCTGCGCCAGGCGGATGCCGAGCCACAGGCCGCGCGCGCTCTGCCGGCGAACCGCCGCCCGGTACCCAGTATAGTAGTCACTGGCCCTCGCGTAATCCCCCGCGTCGAGGCGCAGCTGCGCGAGCTCGAGGAGCGCGATACGGTTCTGCCGGTCCATGGCCAGGGCGCGGGCAAAGGCCTGCTCGGCGAGCTCCGGCTTGTCGAGGGCCCGGCGGCACAGGCCCAGGTTGACGAAGGCCTGGGGCCGGGCCTCGTAGAGCGTGTCCTTCACCACCTGCTCGAGCTGCGTCTCCGCCTCGGCGAAGCGCTCCTGGGCGAACAGGAACGCGGCGTAGTTGTTGCGGGCCCGGGAGAAGTCGCGGTTCAGGCTGATGGCCTTGCGGAAGTTCTCCTCCGCCAGCTCGAACTCGCCGGTGCTCTGGTAGACGAGGGCGAAGGCCTCGTAGATCTCCGGCTCGCGATCGTCGAGCTCCACGGCGATCTTGAGGTTGCGCTTGGCGTCCTCCCAGTTGCCCTGGCCGATGTAGGAGCGCGCCAGCTCGACCCGCTGGCGCATGGCCTCCTCCGGCGAGGGCGGGTTGGTGTAGACGCTCCCGCGCTCGGTGATGCAGCCGGCGAGCAGGGCGCCGAGGGCCAGGACGAGCGCGGCGCGACGGGCCATCAGAGCGCGTTCCCGATCGCCGCGGACCGGCGGTAGCGCTCGTTGCGGCGCGTGCGGTCGGCGACCTGCCCGACCAGCTGGCCGCAGGCGGCGTCGATATCATCGCCGCGGGTCGTGCGCACGGTGACCCGCAGCCCGGCGTCCACCAGCACCTTCCAGAAGCGCGATACGGCGTTGCCGCTCGGGCGCTCGAAACCGCTGTTGGGGAACGGGTTGAAGGGAATGAGGTTGACCTTGCACGGGTAGTCGGCGAGCAGTTCCGCCAGCTCCCGGGCGTGCTCGGGCTGGTCGTTCACGCCCGCCAGCAGCGTGTACTCGATGGTGACCACCCGCTTGCGGTCCGTCTGCGCGTCGATGTAGCGCTTGGCGCTGGCGAGCAGGTCGGCGACCGGGTAGCGCTTGTTGATCGGTACGATGCGGCTGCGCAGCGCGTCGTTCGGCGCGTGCAGGGAGATGGCCAGGCTGGCATCGGTATAGCGGTGCAGCTCGTCCAGCGCCGGCAGCACGCCGGAGGTGCTCAGGGTCACCCGGCGCTTGGAGATACCGTAGCCGAAATCGTCCATCATCAGGTTCATGGCCGCGACCACGTTCTCGAAATTGAGCAGCGGCTCGCCCATGCCCATGAACACGACGTTCGTGACCACCCGGTCCTTGCCGGCCTTGAAGGCGTTGTAGGAGTCGATCGCCAGCCAGAGCTGGCCGACGATCTCCGCCGCCGTGAGGTTGCGCTGGAAGCCCTGCTTGCCGGTGGAGCAGAACTTGCAGTCGAGACTACAGCCGACCTGCGAGGAGACGCAGAGCGTCGCCCGGTCGCCGTCGGGGATGAGTACGGTCTCGACCAGGGCCCCGCCCTCGACGCGCACCAGCCACTTGCGGGTGCCGTCGGCCGAATCGCTCTGGCTCGCCACCTCGGGCGGGCGCACCTCGGCGATCGCCGACAGCTTGTCGCGCAGCGCCCGCGACAGGTTGGTCATCGCCTCGAAGTCGGTCACGCCCTCGTGGTGCATCCACTTGAGGAGCTGCTGGGCGCGGAATTTCTTCTCGCCGATCTCCTCGAACCAGGACTCCAGCCACGGGCGCGGCATCCCGAGAAGGTTGACCTTCCCGGCCTGCGCGCTGCGCTCGCTGGTGCTGCTGGCGATGACGGCGGTCACGGGCTGTCTCCGTTACCTCTTGCTCAGTCCCGCGGGCAGATTTCGCTGGCCGCGAAGAAGTAGGCGATCTCGCGCTCGGCGGAGGCCGGGGAGTCAGAGCCGTGCACCGCGTTGGCGTCGATGGACTGGGCGAAATCGGCGCGGATCGTGCCGGCCTCGGCCTCCTGCGGGTTGGTGGCACCCATCAGCTCGCGGTTCTTCGCGATGGCGTTTTCACCCTCGAGCACCTGGACCACCACCGGACCGGAGGTCATGAAGGCGACGAGATCCTTGTAGAAGGGGCGCTCCTTGTGCTCGGCGTAGAAGCCGCCGGCCACCGCTTCCGAAAGGCGCAGCATCTTTGCCGCGACGATCGTCAGGCCGGCGTCTTCGAAACGGCTGAGGATCTTGCCGATCACGTTTTTGCCGACGGCATCGGGCTTGACGATGGAAAGGGTGCGTTCAACGGCCATCAGGGTTCTCCAGCTTCAAAGAAGGGTCAGGGGACGCGGCCTTTCGGGGGCCCCGCCCGGGCGCGCGCATTATACGCTGCCTGCCTGCCCGTTTCAGCTATCTTTCAGTGACTGATTGCCGCCGCGGGCCGCAGTGCGCGCGCGCTCGCCGCGACCTGCGCGATGGCGTGCTCGACCTCCTCGGCGGTGGTGAAGCGGCCGAGGCCGAAGCGCAGGGAGCTGTGGGCCAGCTCGTCCGGCAGGCCGAGGGCGCGCAGTACGTAGGAGGGCTCCACGCTGGCGGAGGTGCACGCCGAGCCCGTGGACAGGGCCAGGTCCTTGAGGGACAGGAGCAGGGTCTCCCCTTCCACGCCGCCGACCGCCACGTTGAGCGCGCCCGGCAGGCGGGCCGTGCGGTGGCCGTTCACGGTGACGTCACCGATGCCCTCGAGGCCCTCGCGCAGGCGCTCGCGGAGGCCCGTGAGCCGCTCCGCCTCTTCCGCCAGCCCGGCCCGCGCCAGGGCCGCCGCCGTGCCCATGCCCACGAGCTGGTGCGTGGCCAGGGTGCCGGCGCGCAGGCCGCGCTCGTGGCCGCCGCCGTGCATCTGCGGCACCAGCGAAAGCCGCGCCTGCCGGCGCACGTACAGGGCACCGGCGCCCTTCGGGCCGTAGAACTTGTGCGCGGAGAGGGAGAGCAGGTCCACGGGCAGCTCGCCGACGTCCAGGGGCAGCTTGCCGGCGCTCTGCGCCGCATCGACGTGAAAGGGCACGCCCGCTTCCCGGGCGACCGCACCGATGGCGGCGATGTCGTTGACGGTGCCGATCTCGTTGTTGGCGTGCATGATCGTGATCAGCCGCGTATCGTCGCGGAGCGCCGCGGCCACCGCCGCCGGGTCTATGAGCCCGTCGGGGCCGGGGGCGAGGTAGGTGACCGCTACGCCGCGGGACTCGAGGTGGCGGCAGGTATCGAGCACGGCCTTGTGCTCGATGGCCGAGGTGACGATATGCCCACGCTCGTCGGCGGCACGCAGCACCCCCTTGATGGCGAGGTTGTCGGACTCGGTAGCGCCGGAGGTCCAGACGATTTCCCGGGGGTCCGCCCCGATCAGCTCGGCGACGTCGCGGCGGGCGTTCTCGACACGCATCTCCGCTTCCCAGCCGTAGCGGTGGGAGCGGGACGCCGGGTTGCCGAAGGTGCCGTCGAGGGTCAGGCACTCGGCCATGGCCTCGGCCACGCGCGGGTCCACCGGGGTGGTCGCCAGGTAGTCGAAGTAGATCGGCCTCTTCATGGCTCGCTCCCGGTACGCTGCGTCCCGAATACGGGGCCGCCGGCGCGCTCGACCTGCTCATCGGTGGCAGTGAGGATGCCGCGGAGAATGTTCAGCTCCATCTCGTCGAGGCGCACGCGCCCGAACAGCCGCCGCAGCCGCGGCATCAGCTGCCGCGGCGCAGCCGGGTTGAGAAAACCGATGGCGCCGAGTGTCGCCTCGAGGTGGGCGTAGAAGCGCTCCATGTTCGCCTGGGTGCTGAAGGGCGTATCCCATTCCGCGGTCTCCGCCGCCGGCAGCGCATCCGCCACGGCGAGCATGCGCAGCTCGTAGCAGACGATCTGCACGGCCATGGCGAGGTTCAGGGAGGTGTATGCCTCGTCGGAGGGGATGTGCAGGTGCAGGTTGCAGCGGTTCAGCTCGTCGTTGGTGAGCCCCCGGTCCTCGCGCCCGAAGAGCACGGCAACCCGTTGGCCGGCATCCGAGGCCGCACCCATGCGCGCGGCGCAGCGCCGCGGGTCCTGCACGGGCCAGGGAATGCGTCGCCCGCGGGCGCTGGTGCCCACCACGAACTGCGCATCGCCGATGGCGCTGTCGAGGTCGGGGACAACCCGCGCCGCCTGCAGCAGATCCACCGCGTGCGTAGCCCGGGAGGTGGCCATGTCGTCGGGGAACTGCCGCGGCGCCACCAGGGTCAGCCGGGACAGACCCATGTTCTTCATCGCCCGGGCCACCGCGCCGATGTTGCCGGGGTGCGAGGTGTTCACGAGGACGATGTCGATGAGTTCGGGCCGCACGGGGCCTCCCTGGCTGAATCTGCGTGGACGTTGCCAAGCGGCTGTTGACCCGTCAGTTTACCAGAGCGCCGCCGCCCTCTGTTATACTCCGCGCCCGACGGGCCGTGCGAAGCGCCCGCGGCGAGGCACGTCGCCGGGAAACATCATCCACCGGGAATCACCATGGAACCCATGATCAACATCGCCCTGCGCGCCGCGCGCCGGGCCGGCGAGCACATCGTGCGCGCCTCCGACGATCTCGATCGCCTGCAGGTGCGCATCAAGGACGCCAACGACTTCGTATCCGAGGTGGACGAGCGCGCGGAGGAGATCATCGTCGAGCAGCTCAAGCGCGCCTACCCGGGCCACGCCTTCCTGGGCGAGGAATCGGGGCTGGTCGGTGACCCGGACGCCGAGTACCAGTGGGTGATCGACCCGCTGGACGGCACCACCAACTTCCTCCGCGGCATTCCCCACTACGCGGTGTCCATCGCCTGCCTGCACCGGGGCAGGGTGGAGCACGCGGTGGTCCTCGACCCGGTGCGCCGGGAGGAGTTCACCGCCTCCCGCGGCCGCGGGGCACAGCTCAATGGCCGCCGCGTGCGGGTGAGCAAATACGACAGCCTCGACGGCGCCCTCCTCGGCACCGGCATCCCCTTCCGCGGCCACTGTGATCAGCACCTGGCCACCTACTCGAAGACCCTCGCCGTGCTCGCCGCGAAATGCGCCGGGATCCGCCGCGCCGGCGCCGCCTCGCTGGACCTCGCCTACGTCGCCGCCGGGCGCCTGGACGCGTTCTGGGAAATCGGCCTGGCGCGCTGGGACATGGCCGCCGGCAGCCTGCTAGTGCGCGAGGCCGGCGGCCTGGTGGCGGACCTCGACGGGTCCGAGAACTACCTGGAGAGCGGTAACATCGCCTGCGGCAACCCCAAGTGCTTCAAGGCAGTGCTGCAGGCGGCGCGGCCGCTGGCGGGCGCGCGCCAATAGCGGCGGCGCGGGGCGGGACTACCCGCCTCAGGGCACCAGGTCGTCCTGCTCCGCCCCTTCCTTCACCGGGATCATCAGGTCTTCCTTGCTGACGCCCATGAGCAGCAGGGTCGTCGCCGACACGTAGATCGACGAGTAGGTCCCGATCACGACCCCGACGATGAGCGCCACGGCGAAGCCGTGGATCATTTCGCCACCGAAGACGGCCAGAGAGATCAGGACCAGCAGGGTCGTCAGCGAGGTGACCAGGGTGCGGCCCAGGGTCTCGGAGAGGGAGATATTGATCACCTCCACCGGCTCGGCGCGGCGCAGCTTGCGGAAGTTCTCGCGGATGCGGTCTGCCACGACGATGGTGTCGTTGAGCGAGTAGCCGATCACCGCCAGCAGGGCCGCGAGCACCGTGAGGTCGAACTCCAGCCCGAGCACGGAGAAGAAACCGAGGGTGATGAGCACGTCGTGCACCAGCGCGGCGACGGCGCCCACGGCAAACTTGAGCTGGAAGCGGAAGCCGATATAGAGCATCACCAGGCCGAGGGCCAGCAGCATGGCCAGGCCGCCCTGCTCACGCAACTCCTCGCCCACCTGCGGGCCGATGAACTCCGTGCGGCGCAGCTCCACCGCGGCGTCGGAAGCGTCGCTCAGCACGGCCAGCACCGCGGCGCCGTCGGCATCGGTGAAGCCCGACGGCAGGCGGATGAGCACGTCCTGGTCGGTGCCGAAGCTGACCACCGTCGCACCTTCGTAGCCGCCGCTGTCCAGCGTGTTGCGGATCGCGTCGAGGTCGGCGCTGTCGCCGTAGTGCACCTCGACCAGCGTGCCCCCGGTGAAATCGAGGCCCCACTCGAGCTGGCGCACCGCCAGCGAGCCGATGGACGTCACCAGCAGCACGGCCGAGAAGACCACCGCCGCCAGGCGCCAGCCCATGAAGTTGAACACCTTCATGCCGCGTCCCCCTGCACGATGTCCTTGCCGATGGCGAGGTGGCGCAGCCGCCGCCCCCCGTAGATCAGGTTGACCAGCGCCCGGGTCCCCATGATCGCGGTGAACATGGAGGTCAGGATGCCGATGGACAGGGTCACCGCGAAGCCCTTGATCGGGCCCGTGCCCACGGCGTAGAGGATCACGGCGACGATGAGCGTGGTGATGTTGGCGTCGAGGATGGTCGACACGGCACGCTCGAAGCCGGTGTGGATCGCCATCTGCGGCGCCCTGCCCTCGCGCAGTTCCTCGCGTATGCGCGCGAAGATCAGCACGTTGGCGTCCACCGCCATGCCGACGGTGAGCACGATGCCGGCAATACCGGGCAGCGTCAGGGTGGCGCCGATGAGCGACATGAAGGCCACCAGCAGCATGAGGTTCGCTGTCAGCGCGACCACGGCGCAGAGGCCGAAGACCCGGTAGTAGAGCACCATGAACACCACGACCAGCGCCAGGCCCACCTGCACGGACTTCACGCCGAGGCGGATGTTCTCGGCACCCAGGGACGGGCCCACGGTGCGCTCCTCCACGAAGGTGATCGGCGCGGCCAGCGCGCCGGCCCGCAGCATGAGCGCCAGCTCCGACGCCTCCATGGGGCTGTCGAGGCCGGTGATCTGGAACTGGGCGCCGAGGGCCTGCTGGATCACCGGGGCGGTGAGCAGCTTCTTCTCGTCGTAGGGGACCTTCACCGGCACCTCGCTGCCGTCCGGCTGCTCTTCGTAGCGGGTGCGGTACTTGCGCTCGATGAACAGCACGCCCATGCGCCGCTTGACGTTGTCGCGGGTGGCCCGGTTCATGAGCGTGCCGCCCTCGCTGTCGAGGCTGATCTGCACGTTGGGCTGGCCGTTCTGGTCGAAGCTGGCCTGAGCATTGGACACCCGCTCGCCGGTGATGATGATGTCGCGCTCCAGCCACTCGTAGGCACCGGCGCGCTCCTCGCTGCGGTACTCGAAGCGCTGCTTCTCGGCCGCCGGCGCATCCGGGCCGGCCACGAGGCGGAACTCGAGGTTGGCGACCTTGCCGAGAATCCGCTTGGCTTCCGCCGTGTCCTGGATGCCGGGCAGTTCCACGACGATGCGGGCGCGGCCCTGGCGCTGCACCAGTGGCTCGGAAACGCCGAGCTCGTTGACCCGGTTGCGCAGGGTGGTGAGGTTCTGGCTGACGGCGTAGTCGATGATCTCGTCGACGCTGACGTCGGTCATATCCGCATGGAGGCGCCAGCTGTTCTCTTCGTCGATGCGGTCAAGGAGCAGCTCCGGGTGGTTGTCGGCAACGATGCTGCGCGCCGCCTCCCGGTCTTCCTCGCTGCGGAATTCGAGGGCCACGCGCCGGTCACCGTCGAGGGTGACCCGGCCGCGGATGCGCTCCTCGCGCAGGGCGCGGCGGATGGCGCTGTAGTAGTACTCCATGCGGCGTTCAACAGCGGCGTCCACGTCCACCTCGAGCTTGAAGTGCACACCGCCGGAGAGGTCGAGGCCGAGCTTCATTGGCTGCGCGCCCACGGCGAGGAGCCAGTCCGGCGTCGTCGGCGCGAGGTTCAGGGCGATGATGAAGCCGTCGCCGAGGGCCCGGGACACCCGCGCCTGCGCCCGCAGCTGCGCGTCGCGGCTGCGCAGGCGGATCAGGGCGTTGCGGCCGTCCTCGTCGATTTCCTCCCCGAAGTGGTCGATGCCCGCTTCTTCCAGCGCGTCCGTGGCCCGGCGCAGGGTCGCCTCGTCGATGACCTGGGCACTGCTTTCACCGGTGATCTGCAGCGCCGGGTCCGGCGTGTACAGGTTCGGCGCGGCGTAGAGCAGGCCGAGGCACACGACGCCCAGCACCAGGAGGTATTTCCACAGGGGGTATTTGTTCAGCATCGTCGGGCCCGGTTCGCGGGCGCGGGAAACGCGCCCGGCGGAAAAAAGGCGCCATTATAGAGCACGGCGCCGCAGTCACAAGGGCAGCGCTGTCAGCCCAGCCAGGCCCGCGCGTTGCGGAACAGCCGCAGCCAGGGACCGTCGTCGCCCCACGCCCGCGGCGCCCAGGAGAAGTTCACCCCGCGCAGCACCCGCTCCGGGTGCGGCATCATGATCGTCGCGCGGCCATCGGCGCTGCTGAGCCCGGTGATGCCGCCCGGCGAGCCGTTGGGGTTCGCCGGGTACCGCTCGGCCACGCTGCCGTCGTTCTCGAGGTAGCGCAGGGCGACCAGCCCCGCGGCCTCGCAGGCCTCGCGGTCCGCGTCCGAGGCAAAGGCCGCGCGGCCCTCGCCGTGGGCCACCGCCACCGGCAGCTGCGAGCCCGCCATGCCGGCGAGGAACAGCGACGGGGAGGCCTCCACGCGCACCAGCGACAGGCGCGCCTCGAACTGTTCGCTGCGGTTGCGCAGGAAGCGCGGCCAGTGCGCCGCGCCGGGCACCAGCTCGCGCAGCGTCGACAGCATCTGGCAGCCGTTGCACACGCCGAGGGTGAAGCTGTCGGCGCGGGCGAAGAAGGCGGCAAAGGCCTCGCGCAGGTCGTCGTTGTAGCGGATGGCCTTGGCCCAGCCTTCCCCGGCGCCGAGCACGTCACCGTAGGAGAAGCCGCCGCAGGCCACGAGGCCGTCGAAGCGGGCGAGATCCTGGCGGCCCGCCGCGAGATCGCTCATGTGTACGTCCACGGCGGCGAAGCCGGCGCGGTGAAACGCCGCGGCCATCTCCACCTGGCCGTTGACGCCCTGCTCCCGCAGCACCGCCACCCGCGGCCGCTGCCCGGTCGCGATGAAGGGTGCGGTCACGTCCTCCGCCGGGTCGAAGGCGAGCTCGGCGTTGAGGCCCGGGTCCTCGGCGGTAATGCGGGCGAATTCCTCGTCGGCGCACTCGGGGTTGTCGCGCAGCCGCTGCAGCGCGTGGCTGGTCGAGGCCCAGAGTGCCTGCAGCCGGGAGCGGCGGTCGTCGAGCACCGGCTCGCCGCCCACCGCCACGGTGACGTCATCGCCGGGCACCGCGTGGCCGATCTCGGCCAGGCACGGCGCGATGCCCAGCGCCTCGGCCTGCTCCCGCCAGGCGGGGAGCGCCCGCCGCGGCACCTGCAGCACCGCGCCGGCTTCCTCGCTGAAGAGCGCCGCCAGCGCGGAGGGCGCCGCCGGCAGGTCGACGGCGAGGCCGCAGCGGCCGGCGAAGGCCATCTCCAGCAGCGTGGTGATGACACCGCCGTCGGAGCGGTCGTGGTAGGCGAGCAGATCGCCGCGGGCGAGCCCCCACTGCACCAGCGCAAAGAGGCCGGCGAGGTCGCCGGGGCGGTCGATGTCCGCGGGGGTATCGCCGAGGCCGCCGTAGACCTGGCACAGCGCGGAGCCGCCGAGGCGGCCGGCGCCGCGGCCGAGATCGAGCAGCAGCAGCGCGGCGTCCGCCGCCGGGTCGAGCTGCGGCGTGGCCACCCGGTGCACGTCCGCGACCGGGGCGAAGGCGGACACGATGAGCGAGACCGGCGCCGTCACCGCCCGCGCTTCGCCAGCCTCCTCCCACGCCGTGCGCATGGACATGGAGTCCTTGCCCACCGGGATAGTGAGGCCCAGGGCCGGGCAGAACTCCATGCCGACGGCCCGCACCGTGTCGAACAGGATGGCGTCTTCGTGGCCGACCCCCGCGGCGCACATCCAGTTCGCCGAGAGTTTCACGTCGGCGAGCGCATCGATCGGCGCCGCGCAGATGTTGGTGATCGCCTCCGCCACGGCCATGCGCCCGGAGGCGGGGCCGTCCAGCAGGGCCAGCGGCGTGCGCTCGCCCATGGCCATGGCCTCGCCGCGGTCGCCGTCGAAGGTCACGGCCGTCACCGCGCAATCCGCCACCGGCACCTGCCAGGGCCCGACGAGCTGGTCGCGGCAGACGAGGCCGGTGATGCTGCGATCGCCGATGGTGATAAGGAACTGCTTGCTGGCCACCGTCGGCAGCTGCAGCACCCGCTCCAGCGCCTCGGCGGGGGACACGGCGGGCAGGGGCTCTGCCGGTCGCGCCGGCGGCCGCGCCGTCTCCCGGTGCATGCGCGGCGGCTTGCCGAAGAGCAGTGCCATGGGCAGGTCGACCGGGGCGTTGCCGAAGTGCGGGTCGTTGACCGCCAGGTGCTGCGCCGCCGTCGCCTCGCCGACCACGGCGAAGGGGCAGCGCTCGCGATCGCAGATAGCGGCGAAGCGGTCCAGGTCCTCGCTTGCCACCGCGAGCACGTAGCGCTCCTGGCTCTCGTTGCACCAGAGCTCCAGCGGCGACATGCCGGGTTCGTCCGAGGGCACGGCGCGCAGGTCGAAGGCACCACCGCGGCCGCCGTCCTTGACCAGTTCCGGAAGCGCGTTGGACAGGCCGCCGGCGCCGACATCGTGGATGAAGGCGATCGGATTGGCCTCGCCGAGCTGCCAGCAGCGGTCGATGACCTCCTGGCAGCGCCGCTCCATCTCCGGGTTCTGGCGCTGCACCGAGGCGAAGTCCAGGTCCTCCTGGCCCGTGCCGGAGGCCATGGACGAAGCCGCCCCGCCGCCAAGGCCGATGAGCATGGCTGGCCCGCCGAGCACCACCAGCTTCGCGCCCGGGTCGAAGCTGCCCTTCTCGACGTGCTCCGGTGCGATGTTGCCGTAACCGCCGGCGATCATGATCGGCTTGTGGTAGCCGCGCACCTCGCCGTCCACGGCCAGCTCGAAGCTGCGGAAATAGCCGCAGAGGTTCGGCCGGCCGAACTCGTTGTTGAAGGCGGCGCCGCCGATGGGCCCTTCCAGCATGATCTCGAGCGCGGACGCGATCCGACCGGGGCGGCCGTAGCCCGCTTCCCAGGGCTGCGGCAGGGCCGGCAGCTCTAGGTTCGAGACCGTGAAGCCGGTGAGGCCCGCCTTGGGTTTCGAACCGCGGCCCACGGCGCCCTCGTCGCGAATCTCCCCGCCGGCGCCGGTGCCCGCGCCGGGAAACGGCGCGATCGCCGTCGGGTGATTGTGCGTCTCGACCTTCATAAGCAGGTGGATAGCCTGCTCGTGGGCCGCGTACTCGCCGCTGTCGGGGGCCGGGTAGAATCGGCCGCCGCGGCTGCCGGTGACCACCGCGGCATTGTCCGCATAGGCCGAGAGCACGTTCTCCCCGCCCTCGCGGTAGGTGTTACGGATCATGTCGAAGAGGGAGTGCGGCTGCGCCTCGCCGTCCACGGTCCAGCTCGCGTTGAAGATCTTGTGCCGGCAATGCTCGCTGTTCGCCTGGGCGAACATCATCAGCTCCACGTCGCTGGGGTTGCGGCCGAGGTCGCGGAAGCTTTCGAGAAGGTAGTCGATCTCGTCCTCGGCCAGGGCGAGGCCGAGCTCGCGATCGGCCGCCTCCAGGGCGGCGCGGCCACCGCCGAGCACGTCGACCCGCGCCATCGGTCGCGGCGTGGCCTCGGCGAAGAGGGCCGTGGCCGCGGCCGGGTCGTCGAGCAGCGTTTCCGTCATACGGTCGAAGAGCAGCGCGCGGGCGGCCGCGCGCTGCCCTTCCGTCAGTCCCGCCGGCAGCAGGAGCGTGTAGGCGACCCCGCGCTCCACCCGGTGCAGGGCGTCGAGGCCGCAGTGATGGGCGATGTCCGTCGCCTTGCTGGCCCAGGGCGAGATGGTCCCCGGGCGCGGCACGGCGAGCAGCAGCGTCTCGCCCGGCGCCGCGGCCAGGTCGCCGGCGGCATCCGGCGCGACCCCGTCGTAGGCGAGCAGGCTGTCCAGTACCGCGCGCTGCCCGTCGGCGAGGGAACCCTGCAGGTGCGCGAAGTGCACGTAGCGCGCGCCGGTGAGCCGGATCGCGGGGTCCACGGCCTCGAGGCGCTCGGCGAGCTTGGCGAGCCGGAAGGCGGACAGGGCCGGCGGGCCGGGCAGGATCAGCATGGGGACTCGGGCTCCCGGGGTATGAGGACGGGCGCGTAGTGTACCGGTGCGATTACACTAGGGCCATGCTGACCCGCCTCGTCCTCGCCGCCCTCCTCGCCCTGCTCGCCCTCGCCGGCGGCTGCGGGCGGCCGGTGGACAGCCTGGAGGCGATCCGCGAGCGCGGGGAGCTTCGCTTCGTGACCCGGAACGGCCCCACGACCTACTACCGCGAGCGCGGCGAGGCGGCCGGCTTCGAGTACGACCTGGCCCGGCGTTTTGCGCAGGAGCTGGGCGTGAAGCTGGCCGTGGTGCCCGTGTTCAGCCTGGACGGATTGTTCACCGCCCTGCGCCGGGGCGAGGCCGACATCGCCGGCGCCGGGCTCACGCTGACCCCGGAGCGCGCCGCCGCCTTTCCCGCTTCCACCGCCTACCACCAGCAGCGCCCGCAGGTGATCTACCGGACCGGTTCGGCGCGCCCGCGGGGCATCGCGGATCTCGAGGGTCTCGAGGTCGTGGTGCTCGCGGGCTCCAGCCACGACAGGCTCCTGGCACGGCGCGAGGCGGAGGACCCGCGCGGCCTGCGCGTGCGCCGCGTCGACGGGGCAGACCCGCTGGACCTGCTGCGCCAGGTGGACCGGGGCAATGCCGACGCCGCGGTGGTGGACTCGGTGGAATTCGCCATCCAGCGCCACCTGCTGCCGCAGCTGGCCGTCGCCTTTGACCTGGCGACCGAGCAGGACATGGTCTGGTATCTCGCCCCGGGGTCAAAGAACGACGCCCTCCTCGAGCGGCTGGACGAGTTCTTCGAGCGCCTGGAGCGCGGCGGCACGCTGGCCGCGCTGCGCGAGGCCCACTTCGGCCAGGTGAACGCACTCACCCGCGCCGGCTCGCAGACCTTCGTTGCCAACATCAGCAGCCGGCTGCCGGCCTACCGCGAGGCGATCGAGCAGGTTGCCCGGGAGCACCAGCTCGACTGGGCGCTGCTCGCCGCCATGGCCTACCAGGAGTCGCACTGGGATCCGGAGGCCATCTCCCCGACCGGCGTCCGCGGGATGATGATGCTGACCCGCGCCACCGCCCGCGACCTCGGCGTGCCCGACCGCCGGGACCCGCTGCAGAGCCTGCGCGGCGGTGCGCGCTACTTCAAGAACCTGCGCCGCCGGCTGCCCGGCGACATCGCCGAACCGGACCGCACCTGGCTCGCGCTCGCCGCCTACAACATCGGCATGGGCCACCTCGAGGATGCCCGCATACTCACGGAGCGCGCGGGCGGCGACCCGCACCGCTGGCGGGACGTGATGGCCCACCTGCCCAAGCTCGAACAGCGCGCGTTTTACAACACCGTGCGCCACGGCTACGCCCGGGGCCGCGAGGCCGTGCGCTACGTGCAGAACATCCGCCACTACTACAGCGTGCTGCAGTGGCGCTTCATCGCCGAGAACCGCCCCGCTCCGCCGCTGAAGGTGGCCCCCCTGCTGCCCGAGCAGCTGCGCGGGCGGGCGCTGCGGGCGCTCTAGGCGCGCGAGGCGCGGCGGGCGCGGAAGAAGCTGCGCAGCAGCTCGCCGCTGTCCTCGCCCAGAGGGCCCTGGCGCCAGCGCACGCGGTGATTGTAGTGGCCGGCGTCGAGGAGCCGCGCGGTGCTGCACACCGCGCCGGCCCGCGGTTCCAGCGCCGCGAACACGAGCTCTGCGACCCGGGCGTGCACGAGCGCGCCCACGCACATGGTGCAGGGCTCCAGGGTCACGTAGAGCACGCTGCCGGGCAGGCGATAGTTGTCCAGGCGCGCGCCCGCGGCGCGCAGCGCATTCACCTCCGCGTGGGCCGTCGGGTCGCGGCTGCCGATCACGCTGTTGGCGCCCTCACCGACGATCTCGCCAGCGCTGACCAGCACGGCGCCGATGGGGACCTCGCCGGCAGCGGCCGCTGCTTCCGCGAGGGCCAGCGCCCGGCTCATGAATTCCCTGTCTGTCGTGGCGGACACCGCGCCTGCTCCCGCTCCCCTGGACCGGCGCTAGTGTCGCACGTCGCCACGCATCGTGGCAGCGATGCCGGCCATTCCGGTACGATCACCCCTGCATGCGACGTTTCCTGACAGCGATCGGCGGCCTGCTGCTGTGCGCGGTGCTGCCGGCCTTCGCCGAGCCCACCGTCAACGAGTACAACGGCTACCTGGAGAAAGGGCCGTGGACGGCCATGTACCGCCGCGCCGAGGGAACCTGGCACGCACAGCTGTCGCGGCGGGTCGGGGCGTTCACGGTGGCGTACCGTCGCGCCGACCTCCGCCGGACCCGGGAGAACCGGATTATCGCCCAACAGTCCCTGTTCAGGGCTGAGGGCTTCTCCCTGGCGCACCGCCTCGAGTACCGCGCTTTCAGTGGCGACGCCATCGACGATCACTGGCGCTACCGGCTGATCGCGGGCTACCGGCACCGCCTGGCCGACAACATGGTCGCCTGGGTCCGCCTGCAGCCGCGCCTCGCCTTCCCCGGTGGTCGACGGCTGTTCGACGCGCGCGACCAGGTCGGGGTCGAGTTCCAGCTGGGCGCGCTGCGCCTGTCACCCTTCTACGAGCGCTACGCCTTCAAAAGCTGGGACCGGCACGGCGGCAATGTCTTCGGGGTGCACGCGATCCTGGCACTCTGACCGCGGCGGGCAGCAACCACGGCGGCGCGATGCGGGCGATGCAGGTCATGACGCGGCCGCGTAGACCTGGCGTGACTTCAAGAAAAGCTTCCGCGGAAACGTGAAACGCCCGCTTTCGATGTCCGCTAGCGGCCAGAAGCGGATAGGTCTTAGCATATCGACTAGAGCCGCCGTTTTGCACGAGAGCGAACGTCATGCTTGTCGGGAGCATCACGTCTCTTCCGATTGCCAGTAGGCACCGCGGAATAGTAATTACGCTTGCCGCGGCGCAACTTGGAAAGTGTAAGGTCAAGAGCAGCTATCCCCAAGATTGCTGCGATTCCAGCAGCCAGCACTTGAAACCACTCGTCAAGCCGATGCCACTCATCCAAGGGGTTCAGAGCAAAGTGCCCGAAGGTCTCCCGCATCTTGTGTTTCAGGTTTATGCGGCAGTTCTGGAGGGGGGTGGCCGGCAGCCAGAGAGCTTCCTCGAATCGAATGTTCCAGGTCTGCGAGAACTGATACCGGTCTGTTCTGCAACCTACTTCGACAAAGGCAGTTACAGCTGATGCGACCAGGGCGACGTAGATGACGAGCCTGATTGGGAGCGCGAACATGATGCACTTATCTAAATACGGTAGCCATCATCCTGGCAAGTCGATAGGCGCGTCAGTACGTCAGCAATTGCGTTGTCTCCCAAGGGTCGTCAGCGGCCCTTCGGCAGTGTCGGGTTGAAACGACCTGACCGGCGCTCCCTTCGCCGAGCCGCCATACTTAAAGTCATTTCTGGAAAAGTTCCCGCGGGAACGCTTGAGCCTGCACAGGAATACCGTCGGCGGACGGCAGCGGGCTAGCGGCGACCGGCACCATCGTCGATGATGTACACCTGCGTCATGCGCACATCCAGGGCCGTGGAGATCGCCGTATTTTCGCCGGTGGCCGGGTCGGGGTAGGCATCGGCGAGGCGGCGTAGGGCCTTGTAGAGGGAAATCGCGGAGATCTGCCCGTTAGCGAGGTGGTGGGTGGAATCGTTGCGGATGAGCTGGAAATACCAGGTATCGACGTTCGCGTAGCCGGCGAGCAGGCCCTCGGCGCTCGTCCCGTCGAGGCGCAGCTCGAAGCGCGCGTCGCGGATGCGGTGGATCGACGGCACCTGCAGGTTCTGCCAGGGGATCACCAGTTCGTCGATAGGTTCGGTGGTGAGCACACCGTTCTCGATGCGCCCGGGCGCCTCGCGGATCAGCGGTTCGCCCCAGCGGCGGTCCACGCGCTGCGTGCCGCCGGGCATGATCTCCTCGCCGGTGGCATCGGTGAGCAGCTCGTCGCGGCCGCGGTACACGGTCACGGTGACGCTGTCGTCGTCCGCCAGGCTGTCGACACCGGTGAGGTTGATCATCATCCGGTTGTAGGCCTCGTCCTTGATGGCCTTGCTCTGGAAGATGTGCTCCACGCCGTCCGGGCCGCGAAAGCCGATGATACAGCCCACGGCCCGGTAGACGGCGTTGTCGATGCCGGGGGTCCCGTCCGGGTGCTCGAAATCGTCGGGGCTGGTCTCGCCGTCGAGGTCGAGGCCGTAGGCATAGGACCCTTCCACCGTGTAGAAGGGGAAGCCGTCGGGCTCCGTTGTCGGGTGCCAGGTGGCGATCTCCTGCGCGAGCTGCGTCGTGGCCACATCGAGGCGGCCGGGCTCGGGGTAGAGCGCGGCGAACTGTTCCCGCGGCCCGTCGTTGAAGCCCCGCGGGCACTCGCTGGCATCCTCGGTCTGGTACACGGACCAGAACAGGTCGGTGAACACGTAACCGATCTCGCCCCCGGGCGGCGCCTCCGCGACGGCGCGCCCGGCGGCCAGCAGCAGCGCGACGGCCAGTACTGCCGCGCGCAGCATCAGAGAATCCCCTGCATGTAATCGTCCCTCAGCCAGAAGGCGCGCAGGCCGTTGCGCATGCCGCGCCATTCGCCGGTACCGCCGCCGGCGACGTCGCCGGGACGCTGGTCGCCACCGAAGGTGTAAACCGGACGATCCCGGTAGGCCCAGACGCGCAGCGCGCCGGGGGCACCCTCCGCGGCAAAGCGGCCCGTGCGCGGGTCGATGCTGACGATGGTCCAGGTGCGGTTCGGGCTGCTTTCCCCTTCAGCGGCCGGCACGTAGGGCCAGTGTGCGAGGCAGCGGTCCGGTGCGCCGCCGCCGCACATGGCGAGGCGGTACACCTGCGTGTCGTCCGGGTGGTCGCAGGCGAGCTGGTCGGCCGAGTCATCGGCGCAGTAGTACACGTAGATCGTCCGGCCCTCGCGATCGGCGAGAACGTTGCCGGCGAGCGTGGCCCGCACCGTGAAGCTCGCCGGCCAGGCCGGCGCGGGCTGCAGGAAGACGTTGCGCCAGCCGGGCACGTCACTGCCCTGCTGCGACCAGGAGTGACGGTCGAGGTTGTGGGTGTAGAGCGGCTGACCGCGGAACACCCACTGGCGCACCCCGGGCGAACGCTCGAGGAGCGTCCAGTCGCCCTGCGCGGAAGCGAGCGCGGGGGCCGTCACCGGGGACCAGCGCTGCAGGCAGGCGCCCCGGCAGGCGGAGGAGTCCGCTTCGTCCTCCGCGTAAGCGTAGACGGCATCGTTGCTCGCGGTGGTCAGCATCCGGCCCACGCTCGTCGCCTTGACGGCAAAGCCCGGCGGCAGCGCCGGCGGCGGCCCCACGGGTACGCGGTAGGCCGGGTCGTCACGCTGGTAGCGCCGGCGGGTGCCGCCGAGCACATCGCCCGCAACGCGATCACGGGCCGACGTGTACAGCGGCTGCTCTTCGTAGGCCCACTGGCGGCTGCCGTCGCGGCGCTCGAGAATCGTCCACTCGCCCACGGGCTCGGCTCCCTCCGCGGCCAGCACCGGCGGCCACAGCGCCGTGCAGGCGGGGCGCTTATCGAGCTCGGGCAGGGGTATACCCGCCGGGTAAGGGCTCATAAGCCCCGCCGTCACCGTGGTCGGCTCGTCGTAGCAGCCCGGTGTCCCGGGCGCCTCGCCGCTGTAGCCGTTGCGCAGCACGTGCTGGGGCCACTCGTAGAGCGTGCGGCCCTCGGCGTCGGCGAAGACGGGGCCTTCCAGTTCGTTGACGATGACCTGAAAGCCGGGCGGCATCGGTACTTCGCGCCAGCTGGGGGCGTTCTCCGCATTCGCGACAGCGGCAAGCGCGGCGCCGAAGGCGAAAGCGGCGACCAGCGAGAACGCGGCGCGGCAGCCGCGGGTACCGCGCTCAGACAAGGATGTCACCGATCTCGCTGGAAGTCGTGTTGCTCTTGGTGCCCCAGCTGTCGATGTCGACACCCATCAGGCGCTGCGCGGTGTAGCCGAGGCGGCAGCCGGGCGTGCCGCCGCCATCGATGTGCAGGCCCGTGCGCACGCGGCCGCCGGCGGTGCCCGCGCTGAACATGGGGATGCCCTCGATGGAGTGAATCTTTGCGTAGGACTGGTCCGTGGTCGCGTAGACAAAGGTGTTGTCGAGCAGCGTGCCATCGCCCTCGCGGAAGCTGGCCAGGGCGTCGACGAACCAGGCCCACTCCTCCATGGCCCGGCGCGTGAACCAGGACGTGTTCGGCTGGTAGCCGAGGGCCGGGTCGACCGCCTCCTCGTGCGTGGCCGTGTGGTGGGGCTTGTCGTAGCCGGGCCGCGTGGTGGCCGAGAAGGCCGAGGCGTAGAACATGTTGAAGACCCGCGTCTGGTCGCAGGCCACGGCCATGAGCATCAGCTCGCCGAGCATGCGGTGCCGGCGGGCGACCAGGTCCGCGTCGAGACCGGCGGGCAGTTCCGGCGGTGGATCGACGACCACGCAGGCCTCCCGCGGCTCGGGGCGGGTCAGCTGCAGGTCGAAGCGGCGCTCGAGATCGCGCAGCCCGGTGAAGTACTGGTCGAGGCGCGCCCGGTCTTCCGCGCCGAGGGATTTCTCCAGGGCTTTCGCGTCCTCACGCACGGCCGAGAGCACGCTCTTGCGCACCATCACCTTCGGGTCCGGCGTGAACGTCTCCGCGTTCGGGTCCTGGAAACCCGCGCCGAAGAGCCGCTCGTAAAAACGCAGCGGCGACCACTCCGGCGCATTCACGGAGTTACCGCCCTCGTAGCTGAAGCTGTCGCGGACGTCACCGGTCGCGGTCGCGCTCAGGCTGCGAAAGCGCGTGGCGTTGCCGAGCTTGCGCGCGATGGTCACGTCCAGGGTTTCCCCGGGGCGGTTCTCCCGGGTCATGGGCGCGCTGCCGGAGCGCAGGACGACCCAGCCCGAGTGGTGGCACAGGTTCGGCGCGTCGTCGCGGAAGACGTGGAAGTTCGTGTACAGGTTGATGTGCTGCTGTACCGGCGCCAGCGCGGCGATCTCCTCAGGCAGGTCGAAGGCGGAACCGGTGCGCTTCGGCACGAACACCGGTGCGCTCATGCCCAGGCCCCAGGACCAGGTGCCGAAGCGCTGCGGGACCGGCAGCCCGCTGGCCAGCGCCGAACCGTTCTCGTTGAGGAAACAGTTGAGGAGCGGCAGGCCCACGGTGACCGCACCGCCGTTAAGTACGCCGCGCAGGAAGCGCCGCCGCGTGAACTTGCTCATCGGGTTGCCCCCGTATCCCTCAATGCCAGTTGTGCCTCGGTGATCCGTGCCGGCGCCGTCGGCGGCGGCTCATGCTGAAGCTTAACAGGTTCCGCAGCGGGCCGGAGCGTGCGGAAAGCCGGGCTCATCGCCAGCGCCTCGAGGAGCCCGCGCAGCCGGTAACCACCCTCGGCGAAGCGGTCCTCGAGCCAGGCCAGGGCAGCGCGGTCGTGGACCGGCGAAGCCGGGCCGCCGGTGCCCCAGGCATAGACCCGGTCCACCAGGCAGGCCGGCAGCTTGGGATGGTTGCGCAGCGCTTCGGCCAGACCCTCGACGCCGTCGTAGAACACGCCGTCGAGTTCGCCGGCCGTATCCAGCGGCGCCCCGTTCTCCGTTTCCCGGTACTGGCCCGCACCGTCGAAGTGCTCCAGGGCCAGGCCCATCGGGTCCGTGACCAGGTGGCAGCCGGCGCAGGAGGGATTGCTGTTGTGGGCATCGAGCCGTTCCCGCGCGGTCTTCGCGTGTTCGTTCTCTTCCAGCGCCGAGAAGTCCACGTTCGGCGGCGGGTCGGGCACTTTCTGGCAGAGCAGTTCCTCGCGCAGCGCCTTGCCGCGCCGCGTCGGCGAGGAACGCACGGCGTGGGAGTGCACGGCGAGGAAACTCACCTGGGTGAGCAGGCCGATGCGCGGGCTGTTCTCGCTGAATTCGTGCGGCGTCCAGCCGGGCTGCGCCGGCAGGCCGTAGACGACGGCCAGCGCCGGCGACAGGAAAGTCCGGCGGGTGGTAAACAGGTCGCGGTAGTCGAGGTCTCGCACCAGGAGGTGGTCGATGATCGTGCGCAGCGTCTGCTCCCGGGCCTGCGCCAGCGTGGAACCGGTCACCCGCGGGTAGACCACCGGGTCCTTGGCCAGGCTGTCGAAAGCGTCGAAGGCGAGCATGTCGTCGAAGAAGGCACGCATACCGGTTTCGAGGCGGCTGCTGGCCAGCATGCGCTCCACTGCCTGCCGGAGGCCTGCCTCGCTGTGCAGCGCCCCGCTCGCCGCGGCCTCGAGAAGCGCGTTGTCCGGCGGGCCATTCCAGAGGAAGAAGCTGAGCCGCGAGGCCAGCGCATAGCCGTCGAGGCGCTGCCCGCCCGGCCGCGCCGGGTCCGGCTCGCTGCGATCCGCGATGAACAGAAACTCCGGGCTGATGAGCAGGGCCTCGAGGGCGAGGGCGAGTCCCGTGTAGAACTCGCCGGTCTCCTCCGCCGCGCGACCGGCACCGGCCACCAGCGCCGCGAGCCGCTCGTCCGCCAGGGGCCGGCGCTGCAGCAGCCGCCCCGCCTCGCGAAGGAACACTTCGGCGCAGGCCGCATCGGCGGCGCCCGCATCCGCCGGGCGGCAGGGCAGGAGGAAACCGCGGTGCATCTCGTCCACGACCTTCGCGGCGATGGCGGCCGCGGAACGCTGGATCTGCGACAGCTGGTCCGAGGTCAGGCCGACGGCCGCGGCACCGTTCGCGCGCAGCCCCGCCGTGCGCGACAGCGGTGGCATCGGCGAGAGCACGCTGTCGGCGATATCCGCGCCGAACACCGCGGCGATGCTGTTCCGGTACTGCTCGGCGGTCAGCAACCGCGCGCGCTGCGCCGAGCCGCCATCCGGTAGCGCGGCGTCGCCGCCGTCGCTGCAGCCGGCGAGCAGTGCCAGCGCGCCGAGCAGCCCCAGCAGCACGGCGTGGAACCGGCGACCAGCACGACCGCCCCGCCCTGCCCTTTCCGCACCGGGCATCACCGCCATCATCAGCCTCCTGTATTCGACCGGCGCTGCCGCTCGACCTGCGCCGGGGAGACAACGCCGGCTGCATTGTCCCACGCATTGCGGATGTAGGTCGCCACCGCCGCCACCTCCTCGTCGTTGAGCAGGTAGCGATAGGCTTTCATGGGCTTGAGCCACTGCCGGTCGGGATCCGCACCGGCCACCTCCGGCCCGTGCAGCACGACGTTGATCAACGACGCGGGGTTCTCCGCCTGTACCACCAGGCTGCCGCGGTTCAGGCGCGGCGCCATCTCCGGGTCGCCCTCGCCGGAGGGCAGGTGGCAGGTGCCGCAGTGCAGGTTATAGAGGGAGCGGCCACGACCCATGAGTTCCTCGCCGGGCGCGTCCGCTGCCGCGCCGCCGCCCGCCGCGGGCAGCGCTTTCAGGTAGGTCGCCATGGCGTCGATATCTGCCGGGTCGAGGTAGCGGGTGCTGTTCATGATGACCTCGTTCATCGGGCCGAAAGCCTCGAGGAACGCGTTGCGCCCGGTGGCGAGGTAGGCGACCAGGTCCTCGTGGTTCCAGAGCGCGAGGCCCGTGGGGTGCCCGGTCAGGTTGGGCGCGAACCAGGGCCGGAAGTCGCCGCCCGGCACCCGGTCGAGGTATTCGCCACCGGCGTGGCGCAGTTCAGCCTCTTCGGCGCCGAGCCGGTTGCGCGGCGAGTGACAGGCGCTGCAGTGGCCCAGGGCCTCGACCAGGTAGGCGCCGCGGTTCCATGCGTCGGATCGGTCCGGGTCGGGTTGGAGGGGACCCGGCTCGTGGTAGAGCAGCTTCCAGGCAGCGAGCAGCGGCCGCTGGTCGAAGGGAAAGGCGAGCGCATTCTCCGGCGGCGTGCTCGCAACCGGCGGCACCGCACGCAGGTAGGCCCAGATCGCCGCCAGGTCATCGTCGGTGAGCCGCGTATAGGCCGTGTACGGGAAGGCCGGGTACAGGTGTTCGCCATCCGGTCGCACACCGTGGCGCATGGCGGCACGGAAGTCGGCCTCGCTCCAGTCGCCAATGCCCGTTGCCGGGTCCGGCGTGATGTTGGTGGAGTACAGCGTGCCGAAGGGGGTTTCGAAGGCGACCCCGCCGGCCATGAAGGCACCGGCCGCGGCCGTGTGGCAGCTCGCGCAGTTCCCCGCCGTCACCAGGTAGCGCCCCCGCCCCACGGGATCGGGCCCGGCCGTGACCGCACCCGCCAATGCCGGACCGGTGAGTATGAGCAGCGGGCAGAGGGCGCGGCGGAGGAAGCGAGGAAAGCTTGGAAACACGGGCTTGGACTGACCTCTTCGAACAAACCGGTTGACTGACACCGGCACGACGTCAGGTCATCGCGGGTGCTGCGGGAGTTGCCGCATTAGGCGTTCTTCGCCAGCGCCTGTCAATACGCGGCCCGCCGCTGCCGCTTGGCGAGGCGCCACCGTTCAGTAGTATGCTGCGCGCTCCCGACCTGATCGCGACGAGCCTTCGACCTTGCACCGTTTTCACACGCCTCCCCGCCCCCTCGCTGCGCGCCTCGCCGCCCGTTTCAGCGCCGCCAAAATCTCCAGGCTGGCTCTCGTCGCCGGCCTGGCCGTCCCGGCAGCCACCGCAGCCGATGCCGACCAAAGCGACGCCGTGGCAGCGGCCCTCGCGGCGCCGCGCCCCATCGCCGCGGGCGACTCGCCCTGGCTGGAGGAACTGACCTGGATGGAGATCCGCGATCGCATCGCCGCGGGCACGGACACGGTGATCATCCCCACCGGCGGCATCGAGGAGAACGGCCCCTACCTCGCCACGGGGAAGCACAACCTCATCCTCGAGGCCACCTGCCCGGCAATCGCCGGGGCCCTCGGCAACGCCCTCTGCGCACCTGTCGTGAAGTTCGTACCGGAGGGCCGCATCGAGCCACCGGAAGGTGCCATGCGCTACCCCGGCACCATCAGCCTGACGCCGGCCACCTACGAGGCCCTGCTCGTGGACATCGCCCGCAGCCTGAAACAGGCGGGTTTCCGGCACATCGTGCTGATCGGTGACAGCGGCGGTAACCAGGCCGGCATGGCCGCCGTCGCCGAGCGGCTCGGCGCCGCCTGGGCCGGCAGCGGCACGGCGATCCACTTCGTGCGCGAGTACTACGACCCGGGCTGGACGGCCACGGAGGACTACACCCGCGAGACCCTCGGCGTGCGCGAGACGCGCCACGACGGCTACCACGACGATATCTGGGTGACGGCCATGATGATGGTCACGGACCCGGCGCAGGTGCGCTTCGACGAGCGCGTGGACGCTGGGCTTGCCAGCATCAACGGCGTTGCGCTGGAGCCGCTCGCCGACACCGTGGCGCTCGGCCGGGCGATGATCGCCTTCCGCGCCCGCTTCACCGCCGACGCCATCCGCCGGGCCATCGCCGCCCATGACTGAGCGCACAGCGGGCGCCGTGACCCTCGGCCCGCGCGCCGTGCTGCGTTTCGTGCTGCCGTCGCTGGCGAGCCTGCTCCTGTTCCTGGTGCCCTTCCGCATCGACGGCGAGAGCACCATCCTGGTGGCGGAGCTCGCGGCTTTCCTGCGCGAGGGGCTGGCCCCGGTGCTGCCGGCGCTGATCCTGTTCATCGCCGGCGTTTCCGCCCTCGCCAGCCTGGTGCTAAGCCTGCGGCGCCGCGAGCGGGGCCTGCTCGGGATGCTGTTCTGCGTGCGCTGGTACTGGGTGGTGCTGCGCCTGGCCGGGGCGCTCATTGCGGCCATGGTCCTGCTGGGCGCGGGTCCCGAGTTCCTGCGCGGCGACAGCACCGGCGGCACCATGGTGCGGCAGCTGGTCCCCAACGTGATGACGCTGTTCCTCGCGGTGATTTTCCTGCTGCCGCTGATGACCGAGTACGGGATCATGGAATTCACCGGCGTGCTGCTGTCGCGCTTCTTCCGCCGGCTGTTCCGCCTGCCGGGGCGCGGCGCCATCGACGCCATGGCCTCCTGGCTCGGCGCGGCGCCGCTGGGCGTGCTGGTAACCATGCAGCAGTACGAGCGCGGCAGCTACAACCGGCGGGAGGCGCTGAGCATCGTCTCTTCCTTCTCCCTCGCCTCCGTCGCCTTCTGCCTGCTCATCGCCTCCATCCTCGACATCACGGCGATCTTCCTGCCCTTCTACGGTTCCGTGGCGATCGTCTCGGTGGTGCTGGCGATGGTCGTGTGCCGCCTGCCGCCGCTGTCGCGCGTGCCGGAAACCTACCACCGGGAGAGCAGCAACGATGAAGCGGTGCCCACCGGTGAGGCGCTCGGCCGCTGGGCCCTCCGCCAGGCCGTGGACCGCGCCGCCCGCGCCTACCCGGTGGCGACCCAGGTGAAGCACAGCGCGGTACGCCTGCTGGACCTCTGGTTCGGCCTGATTCCCACGGTCATCGCCATCGGCACCCTGGCGCTGGCGCTGGCCGAGTACACGCCGGTCTTCACCTGGATCGCCTGGCCCTTCGAGCGCTACCTCGCACTCCTCGGCGTGCCCGAGGCCGCCGCGGCCGCACCGTCCATGGTGGTCGGCTTCGCGGACATGATCCTGCCCGCCGTGCTCGGCCAGGGCATCGAGAGCGAGCTGACGCGCTTCATCATCGCCGGTATCTCCGTCACCCAGGTGATCTACCTGTCGGAGATCGGCGCCCTGCTGCTGCGCTCGAGTATCGAGACCAGCGTCGGTCAGCTCGCCGGCATCTTCCTGGTGCGCACGGTGCTCGCCCTGCCCCTGTTCGTTATCCTCGGCCACTTGTTCCTGGACTGACTCATGCCCAAGCACGATCTCGCCTGCCCGCACCTCGCAGACCTCACCCCCTACCAGTCGGCGCGCCGCATCGGCGGCAGCGGTGACGTCTGGCTCAATGCCAACGAGTCGCCCTACCCCCGCGAGCCCATGGCCATGAACGTGTCGGAGTACCACCGCTACCCCGACCGGGGCCCCGGCGAGGTACACGCAGCCTACGCGCGCTACGCGGGGCTGGCGCCGGAGCAGGTGCTCGCCCTGCGCGGGGCCGACGAAGCCATCGACCTGCTCGTGCGCGGCTATTGCCGCGCCGGTCGCGACCGCATCCTCCTCTGCGGCCCGACCTACGGCATGTACGACATCTGCGCCCAGGTGCAGGAGGCGGGCGTCGTCGATGTCCCGCTGGCCGCCGACGATCGCCTCGACGTCGACGCCATCCGCGCCGTGGAAGACGTCCGCGTGGTTTTCCTCTGTCACCCGAACAACCCGACCGGCAACGCCCTGGCGCCCGAGGACCTCGAGGCCGTGATCAGCCACTTTGCCGGTCGCGCCCTGGTCGTGGTCGACGAGGCCTACATCGAGTTCTGCCCCGGCCGCAGCGTGGTGCCGCTCCTCGCCGCGCACGAGCACCTCGTGGTCGTGCGCACCCTGTCCAAGGCCTTCGGGCTCGCCGGTGTTCACGTGGGCTTCCTGCTCGCGGGCGCCGCGGTCATGGACACCATGCGCAAGATCGTCGCCCCCTACCCGCTCGCCGACCCCTGCGCGCAGATTGCCCTGCACGCACTCTCGGACGAAGGCATCGCCCGCATGCGCCGCGAGGTGGAGCAGCTGGCAGCGGAACGCGACGGGTTCGCCACGGCCCTGGCCTGGCTGCCCTGCGTCGCGCGCGTGCGGCCGAGCGCGACCAACTTCGTCACCGCGACCTTCCACGCGGTAGAGGCAGCCTGGGCGGCGCTGATCGCCGACGGCATCGTGGCCCGGCGCCTGCCGCACCCCCGGCTCGCCGACGCGATCCGCTTCACTATCGGCAGCGCGGAAGACATGCAACGGGTTCTCAAGGCGCTGGCCGCCGTCCCCGGGGACTGACCCCGCACCGGCGCAGGCTGGCACCCTTCTTGCTCAAGCACGGGGAGCAATGACGAGGAGCCCGGCCCCGTGGAAGCCACCCGCCACCCCGACACGCTGGCAGCACGCCTGCAGACGCTGCCCAAGGTCGAACTGCACAATCACCTCGAGGGCGGGGCCATGTACCCCGACCTCGCCCTGCGGCTCGCCGCACGCAACGGCATGACCCTGCCCTTCCAGGACGCGGCAAGTGCCGCCGACTACTACCGCTTCACGAGCCTCGACCAGTTCATCGACATCCTGCGCACGACCGTGGCCACGCTGAACACCGCCGAGGACTACGCGGACGCCGTCGAGCGCCAGGGCATCGAGGCCCGGCGCCAGAACATCCGCTACCACGAACTGTTCGTGACTTATGGCCTGGTCTCCCGGCGCGGTGTGCCCTGGGAGGCCGTGGTCGAGGGGCTGGTCGAGGGCCGGCGCCGCAACGCCGACAGGCACGGCGTCGACACCGCATTCATCATCGACCTCGACCGCACCCTGCCGGCCGACGAGGCTCTCCGCCACGTGCAGCTTGCGCTGGGCGCGCGGGAGCGGGCGGGTATCGTGGGCCTCGGCCTCGACTGCCAGGAGGCGGGGTTTCCCGCCGGCCGCCTGAGGCACTGCTTCGCCGCCGCCGCGGAAGCGGGCCTGCCCCTGACCGCCCACGCCGGCGAAGACGGTGGGGCCGCCAGCGTCCGCGATGCCCTCGACTGCGGCGTCACGCGCATCGACCACGGCGTGCAGGCGGTGGAGGACCCCTCGCTGCTCGCGGAGCTCGCCGAACGCCAGGTCCTGCTGACTGTCTGCCCGCTGAGCAACGTGGCGCTGCGGGTCTTCCCCTCGCTCGCCGAGCATTCCCTGCCGCAGCTGCTGGCCGCGGGCATCCCCGTCTGCCTCAACTCCGACGACCCGCCGATGTTCGCCAGCGACCTGCTGACCGAGTGTGTCGCCGTCGACGCGCAATTCGGCCTCGGCGAGGCGCGGCTCGTGGCGCTGCTACGCAACGCCGTGGTGCACTCGTTCCAGGCACCGGATGCGAAGGCCCGGCTGCTCGCGGATTTCGACGCGGCAGCCGCGCGCCTTGGCGACGAGCACGGCGACGACCATGGCTGAGGCCGCCGCGGTCGCCGCAGGCACGCAACGGGCGCCCGCGAGCGCCGAGACCAAGTACCACATCCTGGTCGGGGTCTATGTCGGCGCCTGGGGCCTGGTCCCGGGACTGACCCCCAAGCTCATCCCGCTGGACCTGGGCTGGAGCGGCCTCGGGGTGCTGGCGGTCAGTTTTGGTGCATTCGTGCACGCCATCACCTTCCCGTGCACCGATGCGGTGGCCGAGGTCTGGGGGGCCGCACGCGCCCGGCTGATGGTCTACGTGGGCTTCTCGATCTACGCCGTGGCCATCGCTTTCTACATGCTCGGCGCGGCCCTGCCGCCGGCCCCCGGCTGGCCCCTCAACGAGGCCTACGTGAGCATCTTCTCCCAGGCCGAGCGCATGATCGTCGCCTCCCTCGCGGCGACCGGCGTGGCGCAGCTGCTGGACATCTTCCTCTTCGAGCGCGTGCGCCGGCTCACCGGGCCGCGCTGGCTCTGGCTGCGCAACAACGTGTCGACGGCCATCTCCCAGTTCTTCGACACGGCAATCTTCTACTCGATCGCCTTCTACGGCGTGATACCCAATGACCAGCTGCCGCTGATCGTACTCGGCACCTACCTCGTGAAACTGGTGATTACCGTAGTCGACACCCCCGTCGTCTACCTGGTCGTGCGCTGGATTACCGGCAGCTGGTCGGCACCCGCAGAAGATGGCGGGAAACCGCCCGGATCATGATCTGGCGCAAGGTGTTGCGCTTATTTTTGAATAAAGTTAAGAATTGACGGAAGCGGTCGCGCAGGGCCGCTGCAGCGGCCCCCGGGAGCGGCGGAAAACTTACTTGTTTGTGTCTAGCAAGTATACTCCGACAGATCTCGGGAGCCCGCAGCGGGCGCGCAGCGGCGACACCGCAAGCGATCATCACAACGGCCATCACGACGGCCGGCACGAATAGCTATAAGACGAGGAACACAGCCATGACGACCCCGCAGAAACCCGACTACGACGTCATCGCCATCGGCGCTGGCTTCGCCGGCCTTGCGCTCATTCACTACATCCGCGAGGCCGGGCTGTCCATCCGTGTCTTCGACAAGGCCGACGACGTTGGCGGCACCTGGACCTGGAATCGCTACCCCGGCGCCATGACCGACAGCGAGAGCTACTACTACTGCCTGACCTTCTCCCCGGAGCTGCTGCAGGAATGGAAGTGGACCCGCCGCTACCCGGACTGGAAGGAGACCCAGAGCTACTTCCGCTTCGTCTGCGACAAGTGCGACATGTGGCCGGACATCCAGCTCAACACGGAGATTGTCGACGCGTCCTACCAGCAGGACAGCAACCTGTGGAAGCTTACCACCGCCGACGGCGAGACCCACACCTGCAAGTACTTTATCAGCGCCATGGGCATGATCTCGGAGCCGGTAATCCCGAAGATCGACGGCATGGACCGCTTCCAGGGCCCCCTCTTCCACTCCGCGCGCTGGCCCGAGGACCTCCAGTGGGAAGGCAAGCGCATCGGCATCATCGGCGCCGGCGCGACCACCGTGCAGATGGTCCCGGCCATGTGCGACAAGGCCGAGAGCCTGACCGTCTTCCATCGCACGCCGAATTTCATCATGCCGGCCATGCAGGCCCCGATGACGGAAGAATGGGAAAAAGAGATCAAGGCGAACTACGACGAGATCGTCGCCAAGTGCCGTAACCACGTCTTCGGCATGGCCTTCGACACCGCCGAGGGCCGCCTCGCCGTGGAAACACCGCCGGAGGAGCGCGAGCGCATCTTCGAGGAGAAGTGGAAAGGCAGCTTCCGCTGGGTTTTCGAGACCTTCGAGGACCTGCTCGCCGACCCGGAGGCGAACCGCATGGCCTCCGAGTTCATCATCCGCAAGATGCGCGAGCGCATCAAGGATCCGAAGGTCGCCGACATCCTGGTGCCGAAGATCGACGACTCCCCCCTCTTCGCCAAGCGCCCGCCGCTGGACCACGGCTACCTCGAGTGCTTTGACCGCGACGACGTGCACCTGGTGGACATCCGCGACGAGGGCGAGCCGATCGTCGAGATCACCGAGAAGGGCGTGCGCACCACGAAGAACGAGTACGAGTTCGACATCATCGTGCTCGCCACCGGCTTCAGCGCCTACACCGGCGCCCTCGAGGCCTTCCCGATCCGCGGCGTGAGCGGCCAGACCCTGGCCGAGAAGTGGCAGGAGACCTCGAAGTCGATCATGGGCGTCTGCGTGGCGGACTTCCCGAACATGTTCGTCATTACCGGCCCGCAGGCCCCCTTCGCCAACCTGCCGACGTCCATAGAGCAGAACGCCATCTGGATCACGAACTGCATCAGGAAGATGGAGAGCGAAGGCTACGACGTCTGCATCCCGAAGCCCGAGGCCGAGGAAGAGTGGTCGAAGCACGTGGCCGAGGTGCACATGGCCACCCTCATGAACGAGGGCGACAAGGTGCACTCGTGGATGATGGGCGCGAACCTCGAGACCAAGCCGCCGCGCGTGCTCATCTACTTCGGCGGCGCCAACAACTACTACGACAAGCTGGACGAGTCGGCGAACGAGGGCTTCCCCGAGCTCGAGTTCCAAAAACGCGCGAGCTGATACCGGCAGTCTGCCACTGCCACCGGCGCTGTAAACAGCGCGAACCCCGGTCGTTGCGCGACGCAACGCCGGGGCGGTTCGCCCGCACCGCGGTGTGAGGCTATACTCGCGGGCGAAGCCGCCGAGACAAGCCCGTGGAACACACCGACTCTGCCGTGCCTACCCCGGTAACCGCGTTGCTACCCGCCTGGCGTGCCGAGGATTTCATACAGGGCACCCTCGACTGCCTGTCGGCACAGACGCACCCTAACTTCGAAGTCATCGTCTCCGTCGACCTCTGCGACGACGGCACGGCGGAGCGCTGCGAGGCCCACGCGGCGGGGGACCCGCGCTTTCGGGTGGTGCACCAGACGCAACGCCTCGGCTATGCGGGCAACTGCAATGCGCTCCTCGACCTCGCGGACAGCGAGTACGCGCTGTTTGCCTTCCACGACGACATTCTCGCCCCCACCTACCTGGAAAAGACGGCCGCGGCCCTCGACGCCGCGCCCGACGCCGTCGTCAGCTTCTCGGACGTCCACCTCACCGATACGGACGGCAGCGAGGAATACTGGGAATTCAGCGTACTTGAGGGGGAGACGGACCCCGTGCGCCGGGGCCTGGCGATGCTGAACGAGCAGAACCAGTGGTGGGTCCCCAACCGGGGGCTTTTCCGGCTGCCGCTGGTCCGGCAGATCGGTGGCGTCAAGCACCACGGTGCGGGCGAGTACTCCTGCGACTGGCCCTGGCTGTTTCACATGAGCCTCCTCGGCAGGCTGGTGCGCGTGCCGGAAATCCTCTGCTTCAAGCACTACAAGCCGGGCAGCCTGTCGCGCAGCTGGCGCGCGACGCAGGCACAGCAGCTCGAGGTCTACGCAGCCTGTCTCCGCGAGCTGTGGAACTCCTCGCTCAGCACGCAACAGAAGCTGCTCATTGCCCACCCGCTGACCAACTACCTGCAGCAGTTCAGCGGTGAACTCGTGTCGCCCGCATGACAGAGCACGACACCGGCGCGGTCACAGCATGGTTTGACGGCAGGGCCCGCCTGCTCGACATGCCGCGCTCGGTCGATGAGCGCGGCACGCTCACACCGCTCGATTTCCCGGCGCTGCCGTTCACGCCCCGGCGGCTGTTCACGGTAGGCGGCGTTCCCGCGGGAACGCGTCGCGGCGGCCACGGGCACCGACACGGGCAGCAGTTGCTGCTTTGCATCGAGGGGCGCATTGCCGTCCGGCTCGTCGCCTCGGGGCACTCCGTGTCGCTGACGCTTCTCCCCGACGGCCCCGCCCTGTTGATCGGTCCGGGCATCTGGGCGGAACAGTGCTACGAGGCGCCCGGGTCGGTTCTACTCGTCGTCGCCAGCGAGCCCTACGATCCGGCATCCTACTTCGCCGAAGAGAACGGCGCGCCGTGAGCCGGTCGAAGCGGATTGCCGTGCTGGGCGCCGGGATCATGGGCTGCAGCGTGGCACTGGGGCTCGCCCGCCGCGGGGTCGCTGTCACGCTGGTGGATGCCGCGCCGAGCCCGTTCAGCGCCGCGAGCCGCTGGAACGAGGGCAAGATCCACCTCGGCTACATGTACAGCGCGGATCCGGGACTGCGGACGGCTGCTCACATGATCGAGGGCGGCCTCTGCTTTCGACCGCTGGTCGAGGAAATGCTCGACTGCAGCCTGGAGCCCGTGATCTCCGGGGGCGACGACGTCTACCTCTGCCACCGCGACTCGGTAGTCGATGCGAAGGCGATGGAAGCCTACCTGCACCGGGTCAGCGATCTCGTGCGCAGCCATCCGCAGGCCGGCCGCTACCTCGTCAATGTCACGCGGGCCGGGCCCTCGCGCCTGAGCCCGCGGGAACTGGCCGAGGTGAGCGGCGCCAGCGAGATAGTCGCCGGCTTTCGCGTCCCGGAACGCTCGGTGCAGACGCGCTGGGTCGCGGACCGCTTTGCCGCCGCCGTGGCCGCCCAGCCGGCGCTGGAAACCCTGACGGACACCCGCGTGACCGCCATCGAGCCCATCGACGGTTCGCCACAGGGGCCCTGGCAGTTGGTGACGACAGACGGCATCCTCGGCCCGTTCAGCCACGTGGTCAACGCCCTGTGGGAAGGCAGGCCCGCCATCGACCGCACGGTCGGCCTGGAGCCGGTCCCGCCCTGGACGCATCGCTATCGGCTCGCCCTCTTCCTGCGCACGCGAACGCCGGTGACCGGGCCCTGTGCGGTCATCGCGACCGGCCCCTTCGGCGACGTGAAGAACTACAACGGGCGCGATTTCTACCTGTCCTGGTATCCCGCCGGCCTTGTTGCCGAGGACTCGGGGCTGGAACCACCGGTCATCACCGCGGAATCACTGCCCGCCGATGAGGACCTCGCCGCCGAGGTCTTCCGGCAGCTCGGCACCCTTGTGCCCTGGACCGCGTCGCTTCCCGCAGCGACGGAGACGCTCGAAGTGGGCGGCGGCTGGGTGTTTGCCGGCGGCCAGGGCAAGCTGTCCGACCCCGCTGCGACCCTGCACCAGCGCTGGCGCTACGGCATCGAGCGCCATGGCACCTACCTCTCCGTGGACACCGGCAAGTACTCCACGGCGCCGTGGATGGCGCGCGAACTCGTCGACGGCCTGACCGGTTGATAGGCGCGGCGCAGCGGACCGGGCACCCGCCTTACGATCGACCTCAGGATGGAAGCGTCCGCCGCCGACGGAGACGCAGCACGCCGGTCGCGATAGCCGTGCCGAGGAGCGTGGCGATCATGCCGGCGATCACCTGCAGCGACAGGCTTTCCCCGAGCAGCAGCACCCCCCAGGCAAGCGCGCTGACCGGGACCAGCATGGTGACGGTCGACGTGGCCGTTGCCCCGGCGCTGGAAAGCAGGCTGAAGTAGAGCAGCAGTGCGCCCGACGTGCTGAGGGCTGCCAATCCCAGCGCCGAGCCCCACGCCAGCGGACTCACCGGCGCGGCCGGCCAGAGCAGGATGGTAGGCAGCAGCAACGCAAGCGCCGCGACTGCAGAACTGCCGGCGGCCAGCACGCGGCTCGGCAGGTGGGCGAGGTGCGTGCGCGAGTAGTTCCCGCCGAAGCCATAGCAGAGCGTGGCGGACAGGGCGGCCAGGATGAACCAGCCGTCACCCCCCGCCTCGAAGTCGAGGCGCCCGAAAGACAGCACGCCGACGCCCGCCAGCGCCAGCGTCAGCCCGATGATCTGCTCGCGCAGTATCGGCGTGGCGAAGAACGCCATGCCGATGAGCGCGGTTGCGACAGGGGTGGCCGCGTTGATCAGCGAGGTGAAGCCCGCCTCCAGGCCGACGGTAGCGAACGCCAGCAGCGAGTACGGCAGGGCCGCGGTGCTGAGGCCGAGAATCACCAGCGGCCTCGCGTTCGCGAGCAACAGGCGCAGGTGTTCACGACTGGCCAGGAGCGGCAACAGGAGCAAGGCACCCAACCCCATGCGTAAACCGATGAGGCTGACCGGGCCGAACTCCGGGACCGCCACGCGCATAAAGATGAACGAGAAACCCCAGAGCGACGACAGCAGGAGCAGGCGCGCGGTATCCGCAGGCGACATGCCGTACTAACCCCGCGCCGCCCGCATTCAGGGATTCAGCGGCGCGAGCGCTCCGCCGCGCCGACGGCGGCGGGCGCGATGATAGCGCTGGCGCGCCTGCGCCAGGGCCTGCTGTAGCTGGCGCGGCTGCGGCGCCGGCCCGCGGCCGGCAAAACAGTGCGCACTCAGCGCCTCGATGGCGTCCTGCAGGACCGCATCGCCATAGTCGCGGGCAAAGGCCCGCGGCGAAAGACCCTGCTGGAGCCGGCTCAGCCAGCGCTGCAACGCGCTGTAACGCTGCGCTTCGGGTCCCGATCGCAGAGCGCGGCGAAGGTCCCTGAACGCCCGCGGCTCGGAAGCCCGCCACGCCGCCAGCCACCGCCGCGCCCGCGGCAGCGCGGCGCGTCCCGCGACCAATGCGAGCACCAGCAAGGCGCCGCCCAGCAGCGCCGGCCACCCGCGCTCTGTGCCGTCCGCCACTGCGTCGGCGTCGTTCGCGACCATCGCCGGGCCCGATACCGACAGCTGAAGCGCCTCGGCACGGGCGGTACGGACCTCCCCGGCCTGCGTGTCCCAGTAGTCGATGGCCACGGCGGGCACGGTGTAGTCGCCGCCGGCCTGGAACACCAGCGTGAGGCGCTCGGTGCGCGTTGCAAGCGCGTCGCCATCGGCGTAGCGCGGCGCGTCGGCGTAGACCGACACCCGCCCCGCCTGGACCAGGGCGTCCAGGGCCGGCGCGAGCGGCGGCAGGAACATCGACGACAGGCCGTCCAGGGCGGCCGTGTAGGTCAGCACCACCGCATCGCCCACCGCCAGCTCGCCGTCGTTGCCCTGCACGTCGACGGAGACCCGCAGTTCGCGCCCGGCAAGGTATGGGTCCAGCGCCTCCGCGCCGGCGGGAACGGTGCCGCGGAAAACAACCGGTGGCATTACCACATCACGGACCACCGGGTCGGCGCCGGGGTTTGCATAGGTCACGCGCACGCTCGCACCGTCGATCCGGTAGCCGGCAGCCGCGAGCGGGTAGACCTGGTACTCCCGGACAATACCGGACCAGCTCTCGCCATCGATACGCTCGCTGGTCGGGAACGAGCTGTCGGCCGGCAGGCGGGTGATAGCGTTGACCACCTCGAAGTCCGGGTAGACCGGTGGCCGGGGGAACCAGGTGGGCACCAGCACCGTGACGCGCAGCGACAGGGCCTCACCGACGCGCACCGTGTCCGGTGTCACCGCCACGCGCACCACGGGGTCAACCTGGGCGCCGGAAGCCAGCGCCCAGAGCAGGAGCGGCAGTGACAGCAGCGTCCTCACTGATCCCGCTCCCGGCGCAGCAGCTCGATCTGGAAGCGCGTGCGCAGGAAATCGGCCGTGCGCGTATCCACGGTTCTCATCCATTTCTCCGCGGACTGCTTCTCGATGGTGCTTTCGCGGGTGATCTCGATCGACTTGCCGCGGTTGTCCTCGTTGTCGAAGGTGACGTCATCCGCCCCCAGCTCCGATTCGTCCCCGGTGTCGCTCTGCTCGCGCTGCTCCTCGATGTAGTCCAGGGTCCACCGCGCGAGGGCCAGGTTGTCGCTGGCAGCCACCCACGCCGGCGCCATCGCCACCGCCTGCTCGAAGGCCTTGATCGCGCCGCGGTAGTCGCGCCCCTTGTACAGCGCATTGCCGCGATTGTAGAACCCCTCCGCGCTGGGGAGCCTGCCGAAAGCGGCGGCCGCCGCCTCGTACTTGCCGTCGCGGTAGGCCGCAACGCCCTGCCAGGCAGGATCCTCGAAGCGTTCAAGGGCGCGCGCGTAATCACGGTCGAGGAATGCCCGGGTGCCCTGCTGGTCCCGCGTGAGCCACAGGTCGGCGAACGTCTGTACGCCGGCGGACTCCCGGGCCAGCGCCAGCAACGCCACCACGGTCACCAGCGCAAACTGCACGCCGGGCCGGCGGAGGCGGGACGGGAGCGGGCGCAGACTCACCATCGCATCGTCCAGCCGCGGCGGAACCAGTAAAGGGCCAGCAGCAGCGCCGGCCACAGGGCGAGCCAGGCCCGATCCTCCCAACGTGCGTCGGGGTCGTCGGCCGCCAGCTGCTGCGACGCGATATGCCGAAGCAACGCGCGCGTGTCACCGTCGTCCGACCTTGCGCGCAGTACCGGCACACCGGCTTTCCGCTCGACGTCGCGCAGTGGCCCCGGATCAATCCGGGTATCCAGCCGCCCGCCACCGGGCGCCAGCGCGGGTGAACCGTCGGGCAGGAGCGCCACCCCCCCTTCATCGCGGCCGACCACCAGTGCCACGACGCCGGGAGCCCCCGGTGCGCTGGCGAAATCGCTTAGCGCAAGCGCCGTGGCAGTGTCGAAGCCGTCGTTGACGAAGAGCAGCGTCGACCGGCCACTGTCCTCCCCCAGCAGCTGCCGGGCGATCGGCAGCACCGCCGCCGCCCGGGTACCGGGGGTTGGCATGATGGCGGGGTCGAGGCTCTCCAGGAACGTCTGCAGCACCCGGATATCGTTCGTGGGCGGCATGACAACGTGCGCGGTCCCGGCGTAGGCGACCAGGGCCGTGCGCGAGCCGGTGCGCGCCTTCACGAGGTCCAGCACCTCGTAGCGGGCGCGGTCCAGCCGGGTGGGAAGCAGCTCATTGCTGCGCATGGAGTCGGAGACCTCCATGGCGACGACGAGCGGCGCAGCCTCCCTGAACCAGGGGCTCTGCTGCTGGCTCCAGGTCGGCCCCGCGGACGCCACGGCGAGGCACAGCATGACCGCCGCGACGCCGTCGATGGCGCGCAGCCGGCCGCTGCTGTCGCGATCGATGGTCAGCGCCTCGTGAAGGTGCGGTGCGAGCATACCGGCCCCCCGGGGCGAGCGCTCGTCCCCCCGCCGCACCAGCCACCAGGTGAGCAGGATCAGCGGCAGCGTGAGCAGCCACAGCGGCCTGAGGAAGTGAAACGCTTCCATCATGCCGTGCGCTCCTGCCGGGACCGGCGCAGCAGGAGCACCGCATAACCCGCCAGAAGGAGCAGCAGCGCGAGCCCGGCCGGCCAGTGCACCACCGACGTCCGCGGCCGCCAGCTTTCGCTGCGCACGTCAGCCGCGGCGAGTTCGTCGATGCGCGCGTACACGGACGTAAGCGCCGTCTCGTCCTCGGCATTGAAGAACTGCCCGCCGGTGCGCCGGGCGATCTCCTCGAGCACCGCGAAATCGACCCGGTCCTCGCCGGTGGCCTCGGTGTCGCCGATACCGATGGTATAGATAGCGATGTCCTCGGCGGCGGCGATGCCCGCCGCGTTCACCGGCGTCATCTTGCTCACCGTGTCGTTGCCGTCGGTCAGCAGGATCAGCAGCCGGTGGTCGACGTCGCTCGACTCGAAGGCGTGGATGGCGAGGCCGATGGCATCCCCCAGCGCGGTCTGCGGCCCGGCCATGGCCACCTCCATGAGCTGCACGAGCGCCCCGGCGGTGGCCAGGTCCCGCGTGAAGGGCAGCTGGATATAGGCGCGGTCGCCGAACACGATCAGGCCGATGCGGTCGTGCTCGCGAGCGGCGATGAACTCGCTCACGACCCGCTGCACCGCCTCGAAGCGCGACACGGTCGCGTCCTCGCCAGCGGGAAAATCGCGGTAGTCCATGGAGCCGGAGAGATCGATGGCGAGCATGATGTCGCGCGCCGCCTCCGTGCGGGTGATGGGCTCGCCGATGCGCTCGGGCTTCGCCAGGGCGAGCACGAGCAGGGTCCAGGTGACAGCCGCCAGCAGCAGCTGCCAGCGGCTGCGCCGCAGGACGACCGACCCCTCCCCCGCCGTTGCGCCGGCCGCCTGCACCACCTGCTCGAAGAACGGGATGCGCAGAGCCGCCACGCGATTGCGCTTGGGCGGCAGGAGGTACAGCACCAGCAGGGGAAGCGGCAGGCACAGCAGCGCCCAGGGGTAGGCAAGCTCAAACATCGTGGTAGCGGATCCAGCGGCGCGCGGCCTCGATGATGGCGTCCGGGTCGTCGACCCGCTGGTACGCGACCCGCGCGAGCCCCGGGGCGGCGTCGCTGACCAGGCTGTCGCCCGGGACCTTTTCCCGGAGAAACGCTGCCCAGGCGACGCCATGCAGGGACGCCACCTGCTCCCGCGCATAGGCGGTCATCGCCGTTCGCTTGAGCAGGGTGCCCACGGCGGCCAGCGCATCGGGGTCTGCTTCCAGCCGGCTCTCGATGCGCGCAAGCGCTGCCTGGGCCTCCCGCCGGTAGCGGTTGCGGTGCCACCGCAGCAGGGCGTGGGCCGCGACGATCGCGACAACGGCAAGCACCCAGCCGGCCAGGATCAGCCAGCCGACGGTCTCGGGCACCAGCGCCACCGGGTCAGGCAGAACGATATCGTGCAGCTGCTGTGCCAGCTGCGGCAGGCTCAGCCCATCGAAGCGACCGCTCACCGCGCGCGGCGCCGCGGCGCGAGCTGTCGCAGTTGCTCGCGCAGCTGCTTGAGCGTGTCTTCACCGGCGCTCAGCGGCAGTACCGACAGGTTGATGCGGTCCTGCCAGCCGTGGATGCGCGCCAGCCGCTGCCGGGTGTAACCGCCGACGGCCTCGCGCACGCCCGCCGCGGAGAAATCCACCTCGGCCTGCGCCACGGCATTGCCCACCACCTGTTTCCGCGCCGGGAATTCCCGCAGCGCCTGCGGGTCGTAGACCAGCGACAGCAGCACGTCGTTGTGCGCGGCGAGGGAGCGCAGGCGGCGCTCGGTGCTTTCGTCGATGCCGTCGAAATCGGAGAACACGACCACCAGGTGATCGTGGCCGGCGGTGCGCGCTGCCCGGTCCAGCACGGCGTTGAGCTGGCCCGCGCGGGCTCTTACCGGTCGGTCGGCGCGGAGCCGGTTGTTCATGGTGCTGGTGGCCTCGAGCAGGGCAAACACCGAGCGCCGGCTGCGCCGCGGCGCGACGACGCGTACCTCATTGTCATCGAACACGATGCCACCGACCCGATCCCCGGCACCGAGGATGCGGAAGGCGCTGATGGCGGCGGCCTCCGCTGCCGTGACGGATTTCATGTTGAGCACGGAACCGAAAAACATCGCCATGCGCTGGTCGACCACCAGCAGCGCCGGCCGGTCGCGCTCCTCGGTGAACACGCGAACGTGCGCAGAGCCGGTGCGGGCGGTGGCCTTCCAGTCGATGGAGCGCACGTCGTCGCCGGGCAGGTAGTTGCGCATCTCCTCGAAATTGAGGCCGCGCCCCCGAAGGCGGGACGCGTGGCGGCCGCTGAGCACGCTCCCGGCCGGCTGCCGTGGTAGAAAACTCAACCCGTGGGCCGCCCCCTCGAGGCTGCGCAGGTGCGGCAGGGAAACGTGAATGCGGTGATCGTCTGCCATCGGGAATCGCTGCTCGGGCATCGGCCTCGGCTCAGGGTAGGGCCACCCGCTTGATCACCTCGTCGATCACCTGGTCGGCGCGGATACCCTCCCCCTCGGCCGCATAGGACAAGCCGAGGCGGTGCCGCAGGCAGTCGTGCACAACCGCGCGCACGTCTTCCGGGTCCACATAGTCACGCCCCTGCAGCCAGGCCTGGGTGCGGCTGCAGCGGTCCAGGGCGATGGAGGCCCGCGGGCTGCCGCCGATATCGATCCACTCGGCCAGTTCCGCGCTGAACTTCTCCGGCGTCCGGGTGGCGTAGACGAGGTCCGCCACGTAGCGCTTGATCGCATCGGGCACGCGCACCGCCGCGATCTCCCGGCGCGCAGCAAAGATCGCCTGCTGCGGGGTACGCTCCGGCGCCGGAGCCGCGCCCGAAGCGGTGCCATCGCGGCCGGCATCGGCGCTATCGGCTGCTGCCTGCGCGTCGATTTCCTCCTGGCGCACGAGGTCGACGATGGACACCTCGTCCTCGAGGGGCGGGTAGTCGATATTCACGTGCATGAGGAACCGGTCCATCTGTGCTTCCGGCAGCGGATAGGTGCCTTCCTGCTCGACGGGATTCTGCGTCGCCATGACCATGAACAGCGGCGGCATGCGGTGCGTGGTGCCGGCCACCGTGACCTGCCGTTCCTCCATGGCCTCGAGCATCGCCGCCTGCACCTTGGCGGGCGCCCGGTTGATCTCGTCCCCGAGGACGATATTGGCAAAGATCGGACCGGGCTCGAAGCGGAAGCTGCCGCCGCCGTCCGCCTGGTAGTACACCTCCGTGCCCGTCACGTCCGAGGGCAGCAGGTCCGGCGTGAACTGGATGCGGCTGAAGTCCGCCTCGATGTTCCGCGCCAGGGCCTTGATCGCCCGGGTCTTGGCGAGGCCCGGCAACCCCTCGACGAGCAGGTTACCGTTGGCCAGGAGACCGATGATGAGCCGCTCGACGACCGCTTCCTGGCCGACGATCGACGCCTGCATGCGTTCCCGCAGGTGCATTACCTGGCTTCGTGCATCCATGTCTTCAGTACCGCATCAGTTGGGGCGAATTGGCTGCAGCCACGGCTTTCACCGCAAGGCGTGATCGACGCTAAAACGATGACCTGCGCCGCGGCGCGGGTCAAGCGCCGCCAGGCAGCTACGCTGCAGCCGTCCCGTTTCGGCCCTTTACTCCCACTCTATTATCAATAAGCCCGTTTTATTCTTTAAATTCATGCAGTTATTTTTGGCCTTGAGCCTAATACCATGAAAAATACCATGCTCAAAAATTCCTTAAAAATAATTTCAATTTTTGCTGATAGCTCCACTAAACAACGGTCAACATCAGGCTGCCCGGGGGTAACTACTAACCCTATGGGGAAGCTCTCCACTCTGTCTGCTAGCCGGCAAAAAGGTATAACGCTGACGCTAACCATTTTACTGTATCTCTCCCGACCCAACCTAAAGAGATTTTAGTCCCCCTCGATAAGCCTGCCGTAATGCTCAGGGCAAGTGTCGGGAGTTCATTGCGCACCAATGATATTATCGTGCCCTCGAAAAACAGCAGGAACAGCTTTAAATGCGCGAACAACTGGAGCGATATCAGGTCTGGCTTTATCTGGTTGC